>Ga0189283_10031_pt1 | contig 285781 bp, 275 predicted proteins | sample N26C4minimetaG_FD_130320 | JGI IMG/M metagenome (GOLD analysis project Ga0189283, IMG submission 130320) | Marine microbial communities from the Costa Rica Dome - N26 C4 mini metaG | ecosystem: Environmental > Aquatic > Marine > Oceanic > Photic zone | place: Costa Rica: the Eastern Pacific...
ACCTACCTTCAGGTCGAAGGAAGTATGTGTCTTGCCCGAAACACCAAAGTTTCCTTCACTGGAACTACGCGCCCATGCAGGCAACAGCCCTGCCATAGCCAGAAAAGCGCCGCCGCCTGCAAGCCCCTTCAACATGTTTCTGCGTGAGACTAATGGCATTTTGGCTCTCCCACTTTGCATAGGAAATCAATCTCGACACTACCATGCCGACACGAAAGGGTAGCAAAAGGCCGCCCACCAAGAGGTTTTTTTGTCATTTTGAACACCCGACTGGGAAAAAATATATTGCAGTGTTCAGCCGTCGCCTTTCAGGCACGACCGATCAAACCCCAACATTTCAGTTGGTCGACTGATTTAAACTTTTCGGGGTGGTGGCGTGATGTGGCCTGTTGAAGCCGACCTACAAGCCTGAGCGCCCGAGGGAAGAGGGGCACTATGCATCAGAGAAGAGGCTTGACCACTAATCGCGCGAGGCAAAAGTGCACTCGCCACAGCCAATCCACAGCAAGAGATGTCACAGCCTGGATATTCGCCAACATGTCCCATAGTCAGCATATGCTGATGATGGGCTGCCACTGAGCGGTCGGCTGAGGTGACCATTGTTTGCGAGACCGCAGCCATTTCCTCCATGCAGCACTGATGCGCCGATAGCGCAAAAGCTGTCGGAAGCGTCACCATTGCAAAAACCATGATGGCGCCTGCTAATAGCGTTCGTATGGCCACTTTCTTTCTCATAACGCAGGACGATAACTACAAACCGTAGTCTGGCGTCAAGGCTAAAGTCGTTGGAAGCGCAATTTTTAAATATTTTTTCAACCGCCACTTGACCTTCCCAATCGCTGGAAACCCCATGTGGGCCATACTGTCTCAACACCAACATGAGGTCACAAGATGTCAACTAAATGTTGATTTTGACTGAGAAATGACCCAAGTGAGATTACGTTTCGGGTCCTAGTTGTGGGTCAAGCCGAGTTTTCCCCTTTCCTGATTTAGCCTCTCTTGTCGAGCTGTTCCTGAAGCGGAAACTGTCGTTTCCGGCCTCAAGGATGTGGCAGTGACGGATGAGGCGGTCGAGGAGCGCGGTATTTACCTTGCCATCGCCGAACACGCTGGCCCATTAGCAAAGTGAGATTGGTGGTGATGATGACGCTGGTGCGTTCATAGAGCTTGCTCAGCGGCTGAAAGAACTAGGCTTCGACCGATGCACTGAACGGCAGATAACCGAGCACATCCAGGATGACGAGGTTGGTATGTAACAGCCGGTTGGCAATCTACCCGGCCTTGCCCTGGACCTTCTCCGTTTCAAAGGCATTATCGAGCTCGACGGTGGAGAAGAAGCGGACCCGCTTCCGGTGATGCTCGATGGCCTGGACCCCGAAGGCCGTGGCCAGATGGGTCTTGCCGGTACCGGGGCCGCCGACCAACTCGCATTGTCGGCAGCATCGATGAAGTCGCCATGGTGCAAGGCGCACCAGAGCCTCTTACACCTCGCTGTCAGCGAGGTTGAAGCCGGAGAGATCACGATAGGCGGGGAAGCGGGCTACCTTGAGCGGATACCTGTGTGATGGATTTTTAACATCGCTTGGTGACGCTAAGCACCTTGTCGCCCCGAATCTATGAAGCGCCCAAACATCAGGCCCGGGCGCTTCAATCTTACTTATCAGCCCATTGGATCATTACAATTTTCCAGTGGTCGCCAATGCGCCTCAATAAAAGAAACTCTCGGTTAGTGGCATCTACTTTCTTGTCCCGATATGTACCAGATATTCTGGAGTGAGTTGTAACCCAAGCGGAATCGCTGGCCTGTCCGGCTTCTCTTGAAAGGGTCTCGCTGGTGACGTTTGGTAAGAACGCCATGTCGGATTTCATATGGCCTGCCATATATTCCGCTTTGCTCGTCTGGGCATGGTCTCCCTCAAGAATCAGCACGTCATCTGCCAATAACATGCTGACAGCGTTCACGTCCCCACTCCTTAGCGCGGTATAGAATGCCTCTGATACAGCTGCTGGGTCTACATCGCGAGCTGCCTTTCCTTGTCCATCATCAGCATGATCGCGTTCACCTCCGCTATGATCGTGACTTTCGCTCCCGGCATGCTCGTGTGGCGCCTCCGGCTTAGCCGTATCATGACCATGCCCTTCACCATCAGCATGTTCATGCGAAGATGTCTCGGATTTGGCGTCACCATGGTCATGACCGCCGCCATCTGCGTGCGAGTGGCCTGCCCCTGACGTGTCCGGCAGCCGCATCACACCAAGGCCGTGGCGGTAAACCAGTTCAGCTCCCAAATATCCTGTGGCTCCGACCAGGCCCATCAGAACCACACTCGCAGCGACAATGGCACTGGAAACTTCCTTAGCGCGATAGACCCACAAGGCTACTATCAAAAGCGCGGCACCGGTCACAAGTGCCCATGTACGGTGGATTTTCATTACCACATGAGCTACATCGTCGTGCTCCACAGAATTATAGGCCCCAAATCCGGCCAAAATCGTTAACACAGTGAAGCCTGCGCCAACCCAGAGCATCCATTTGGCAACTAGCTCAAATGTATCGGCTTTACTCTTCAAGGCCTTCGACAACACAAAAAACACTGCCGACATGGTGATCAATGCCACAGTGAAATGCACCAACAAGGGGTGCCAGTTTGGAATGATTAAATTTTCCATAACATCTCTCCTCAAACTCCTTCAACTTCTTCCCGAACCACGCTTGGTTCCTGTCTCTTAATAAAGCCCGCTGGCAGTGCTTCTTGAGAATTGTTCCACTGTCAGCAGCGCATAGCTTTTGACAACCCGCAAGTCCGTCTTCACGTATCTACCCCGAAAAACAGACATTCGTGGGAATTTCCACATTCCAGGATACTGTCAGGTCTAATAAACATTGTGCGGCGGTAAGCATTCCTCCTTCTCTCTCAAAACGTAGGACAATCGTCTCCATGATTCTCTGCTCCTCGCGTTCTATCTCTGCCCTTGTTCCTTTCGAGTTTATGGATTCCTCCAATGATCCGTTAAATTGACACTAGCGCTTTACATGGAATGCAAACGAAACCGTCCAAACATGCGACGGCGATTAGGTCGTTGGTTCTAAAAATCAGGTCGCCGGGTCGACCATGATGCTGACCAGCAATTGCCTCAGCAAAAACCACTCGCCAGTATTTATCGTCCATCTTTATTATTGTGCCCAAATGACCGAAGGCTTTTATTCTGCGATTTAAACGGTCCACGGTAAGGCCCCAGTCAAGCATTCTTGCGTTCGCTGGAGGAACAGGCCAATCCTCCCCTGCCGATTGAGGCAAAGCCTTATTATAGAGGCCCTCCAAGTCACCCAAAAATCGCCGCAATATTTGGGGGGCTGCCACAGACAGTTTCACGGTCAGTGTATTTAGGCTGTCTGAGGGGCAAACATTGATTTTCTGTTGTAGAACAATGTCACCTTGGTCAAAAATCTTCGTTAGTTTGTGCAGTGTTAACCCTGCTGCCTTGGTGTTTTTTTCAAGTATATTGGGTAGTGGGCAGGCGCCTCGACCGATCGGTAGCAAGCTGGTATGGAGATTTACTGCATACTGAAGATTGTAAGGGACCGGTATCTTGTGAAGATACTCGGCAGCAAAGAACATATTTGTACCAGCCTCGACATGCTTCTGCATACCGGCCAATTGAGGTTTCTCGCTATAGACTGGCGCTGAAAGCTGTTTGGCTCTTGTCTCAATTTCCTTTTGAACCCCTTCGATGGGGCTGACATAGAATGCGGCAATTGACCAACCGTAATCCAGGAAAGCGTCAACAGTTGAAGCCAAAGCATCATTTCCAAAATATACAAGTTTCACAATCGTCTCTCATATTCAAAGTTTGGTTCATCCGACGTCAAATTCACCAAACACTTCTGACGGCGCCCCGATATCGGGATTTAGCTTCTTCCTCAGAAACTTCTCCCTGATAAGCTTGTGCTATTTTGAAGCTGGACGTGACGACCAGTGGGCATGCTGAATTTTCCAATGCCCTTCATCTTTCACAAGAAACAATGTCTCGACGCTTTGAATATCGACTTGTTTGCCCTCAACGGAGAAGCTGAGAAGCGAACTCGTCGTTACCAGCGTGCCATCGCCGATTAAGGATGCTTCTTGGACAAGAATTTGCCGGTTAGCAGACTTCATAACCACCATTTCCGGTTTAAGATGATTGTCCAAATAATCGGCTAAAGATGGTTCTCGGAGCCCATTTTCAAAGATAGTTGCATCGCTTGAAAAGGCACCTGACACAGTCTGAAAGTCCTCGCTGTGGAGTGCTGAATAAAATTGTTCCATAAAGGCCCTTAGACTGGTGTTGACAGCAGAAGGGTCTGAGGTGTTCACAATTTTCGGGCCGCCTTGATTTGACAGCCCCGAGGTTTCACTGTTTCGGTCCGGGGCTTCAGTATACCACCCCATGATAAGGAAATAGACTAAGAGGAGCGAAACGAGAGCCACTGCCAACTTCGATATTTCTTTCCGTAATTTTTTCATGACTCGATCCTGATGTTTGAAGTGGCGACAAAATTGCCGCCACTTCCAGTTTGCTATTAAAAGTTTCTACGAAGTTGGATGCCATACTGGCGAGGTTCGCCATAAACCGCTGACGAGACATTCGCATCTGCACCTCCATTTATATCTCGCGCGGATGTGATATAGGTGGCGTAGCGGTTGTTCGTGAGGTTCTGGCCGTAGAGCGAGACTTCCCAATTCTCGTCCTCAGTCGTATAGGACAGCCGAGCGTTTAGCAGGGAATATGTATCAGCACGGAACTGCGGCAGGTTGTTCCGATTGAAGTCCACATTATCGCGCCATGCGTAATCGCCGCGCACTGTCAAGCGCCCGCCAAAATCCATTTCCGTTGAATATTGAGCGCCAAGGGAGTACGCCCATTTAGGTGAGTTGGCCAGCCTGTTGCCCGAGAAATCCTCGCCGCCCTCAAAGAAGTTGGTATATTTAGCATCGAGATAAGCGAGCGTAAGGTTGACATCGAACCCCTCAGCTATACGGGCGACAAATTCACTTTCAATGCCCTTGATCTTGGCTTTACCGGCGTTAGTTGTTGTTGCAACACCACCCACAAATTCAACCACTTGGAGGTTGGTATAGTCATACTGGAAAACACCAATATTGGCGCGTAACCGCTTGTCCAATAGCGTCGACTTGATGCCAGCCTCATAACTCCATAGAAATTCTGGATCGAAAGCGCCCGCATCACCCAGCTGGAAACCGCCGGATTTAAAGCCTTTAGTTGCCGAAATATAGGCAAGGACATCATCATTGATGTCATAGTCGATCGCGAAACGAGGTGTCCAGGCACGCCAGTCTGCTTTGGGTGCACCGTTGTCGACTTCGGTACCATTCACCAACGTACCAAAATTGTAGCTTTTTTTCTCGTAGCTATAGCGAAGCCCGACCGTGGCACGCAAACGGTCGGTAAGGCTATATGTGCCCTGACCAAACAAGGCATAAGCGTTCGTTACGTTGCTTTCCGAGATAACAATCTGTGGATCTTGAAACAGAAGATCTATTCCGCCATCGCCATCTTCATTCAGGAAGAATGCGCCGACGATCCACTCAAGCTTCTCCGGATTGTTGTTCGATAACTGAATTTCCTGACTGAACGACTGCGATCTTTCCTGGAAGCCAATGTTGAACAAGAAGAGATCGGTTCCATCCACATCAAGGACCTGTTCAATATCACTTTCCCGGTAGGAGGTTATCGACTTAAATGTATAGTCTTCACCATCCCAGATTGCGGTTGCCGACATACCCCAAACATCAAGGTTGGCAACCGGCTTTGTGTCCAGAGCAATAACATCGTCTTGGGCAGGAAGCGTAGCACCAGCATCTGCGAACGCCTGAGGGTACGGGGTAGTCCGTATTGCAAGAGAGCCTGTTTCACGCTCTCTACTGAAGTCACCACGCAGAACCAACTCAAAGTCATCTGCCAGGTCCATTGCCAGCGTTGCGCGTCCGGCAAAGGTATTCTGGTCCTGATAGGTGTCGTCTGTCAGTGCATCTGTGTAGATGCCGTCCCGATCATTTTTAAGCAGGGTAAACCGACCACGTACATTATCACTCAACGGACCTGACATGGTGCCGCTGAAGGTCCGTTTGTTATAGTTTCCTATGGTGACACCAACGGCACCCTCCAACTCGTCAGATGGCGCTTTCGAGACGATATTGAGTGTGCCACCCGTCGAATTTCGTCCAAAGAGAACGCCCTGCGGTCCCCGTAGGAGTTCGACGCGTTCAATGTCAAACATATCCTGATAGCCGGTAGTCGGGCGTGGTTGATACACGCCGTCGATCTGGACTGTTGAGCTCGGGTCAGTTGCAACTCCGAAAGCTGAGGTGCCTATCCCCCGGATATTAACAATTGCCATGGAATCATTCGTGACCGTTATACCAGGTACGAAAAATGTGAAGTCCTCGATGGTGCGAATACCAATGCTATCCATCATATCGCCCGTAAGGGCTGTGATGCTGATAGGTGTGTCCTGCATGCTGGCTTCACGCTTCTGTGCAGTCACAATCACTTCTTCCAGTAGACCGTAGTCTTCCTTAGCCTCATCGGCGAGCGCGGTGTGCGAAAGAAGCGCAATGGTGCAAGTGGACGCACAAAGCGTGCGAATTGGTTTAAACGTATTTGTCATTGTTTCCTCCAAGGGCCTACGACCCTTTGTCCCTAGTCGAACTCCTCGAGTCCGAAGGTTGGTAGATGTCTGCGAATCGATAGCGCTCACACAACCCAATACGAGCAGTGTCGTGATACCTTGCTAAGATTCAGAAACTGGTAGCGGTCTGATTTAGACCGTGTGTCTGGGAGGAAGGAAAAGGGCGGGGAGAGCAATACCAGAGAGGGAGGTGTCTGCAACTGCATCCCAGTTGTGAAACTGTTCCGCTAAGCACAGTGTATTAGCCGGCATCAAGCCAGCATGGCAGACTAAACCGCCAAGCTCGCAACATGAATCAAAAGAGTTATGAGCATGATGATCCCCATCGTTATGGGCATCTAAATTCACATGGGAGTTGATGAACATATTAAAGGTTTCAGCAGCTAAATCGTTCGACTTTTCCGAGTTTGCACGCTCCTCTGCGACCACACCAAACCGGTCAGCGGCAACTTCTCCGACATTTGCATGAGTAGTCCAAGGGGAAGCGCTCGCTAGAACTAGCGGCGGTGACATGATCCAAATGATCATGTGGGCAAGAACGATTAATCTGCTTACATTCAATGTATCTGATACCTCCCAAGGGCATACTAGGCGCTGTGTTTCGCAGGAGTCAAGTTTTAGGCAGCCCCTCTGCCACCCCCAAAATGAATAGTAATGCGGTACTGCATTGGTGCTTTTGCCTCAGGTTGCGGCCCTCAAAGTATGATATCTATTTCTCGAAAGGCTCAACGGGTGGCATCTTCCTGAAAGTAATTACGCCTTTGCAGGCCGCAGACGAGAAGCCGCGAAATAGCCCCCGCCAATCCCGACGTAGCTCGATTCGTACGTAGAGGCCCCTCAAAGCCCCTCACATTAAGCGTCCCCATCCAGATTTTCCAGAATGGGACATCCTTCGGCGCTTGCTTCGCACAGGCTCAGTAACAGCGACAGTTCCTTCTTGAGGGTTGTGACCTCGGCAAGGTGGCTTTCGATCTCCTTGAGCTTATGGTGCGCCAGTTCCCGCACTTGAGGCTGGGCGGTTTGCGGGTTTTCCCGGAACGACAGCAGGTTGCCGATTTCCGCAAGCGTAAACCCCATCCGTTGGGCGCGTTTGATGAACTTCAGGCGCGAGATATCCTTGTCGCTATAAAGCCGCCTGCCTGCCTCGTTGCGGTAGATGCGCTTCAGCAGCCCAATCTTCTCATAGTAGCGCAACGTATCCGCGCTTACCTCCAGCCGCCTTGTAATGGTTCCTATCGGATGCATGCTTCACCTCATATCCAGAAAAAATACTCGTTCAGCAAATAGAGACCGACGAGGATCAGGATTATGCCCCCGACAGTTTCAAAGACTTGGCGCCATCCCATCAGGGGCTTCAGGGATTCGAGCCAGCCGACACTGCAGGCCCCGATCACCAGCGGCAGCGTACGGCCGAGGGCAAACACCAGCATCAGGAGCGCGCCATAGGTGGGAGACCCTATTGCCGCACTGGCGCCCAACCCCACCCAAAGGCCTGGCGAACAAACCGGGCAGATACCGACAGTGAAAGGGATGCCGAGCAGGAAGGCGCCACCGGCAGTGGCAACACGCTCTCCCTTCATTGAAAGCCATGGCAAGGGCAGCCTGATCCAACCCGGCCAGATCAGTCCGAGCAGGATCAGGAGCGGCCCCAAAAGCAGGCCCCACTGGCGACCCAGAAAACTCTCGACCCAATAGCCTCCGAGGGCGGCACCGGTTCCAAGCACGACATGGGTCAGGATCATACCGAGGGCAAAGGCGAGTCCGAAGATCAGTGCGTCCTTCATGGACCGGGCCCGTGTGACATAGGCCAGCACCATCGGCAGCGAGGCGAAGGACACCGGATTGAAGCTGAACAGGAAGCCGGTGATCAGGGCCGCCCACAGACCGGCAACGCCACCGGCTTCCATGCTGATATTGGCAAAATGGATCATGAATATTCCTGCAGGTCCAGCGCGGTTTGAAGTGCTTGGCGCAGCTTCTTCTCGGACGGCGGGCCAGTGAAGACGAGAACACCACCAATGGCAACCGACGGAGTGCTCACAACCCCGAGTTCCACGGCATAGTCGATTTCGTCCACGACATTGACTTCGCGATAGTGAAACGTATCTTCCGGCCATTCACCGATGGCGTGCCGGATACGGTCCCGCACCTGTCGGCACCGGTTGCAGCCATTTGCGGTCAACAATTCAACAATCACTGACTTTATCATGGTTCTTTCATTCCCATCAGGCGACGCCTGTCATCCGCTTTGTCCGACGACCTGACGCAAGCCGTTGCCACAGCTGGCTCACCAGTGGTTTTCCAGCCAGAGGATAATCGGCAGCAATGCATAGGCGGCGAACAAAGCCAACAGGAATATCCCTGTGCTGCCCCAGAGGAGGAGGCGCTGCCTTTTAAGCCTTCTACCGTCTGCCACGTCGCAGGAGGACACCTGATGCACGCGATACCAACTGTACACCAGCACGACGGCTGTGAGTCCAAAGGTCAGATATTTATATTGAGACAAGGGCACGAGCCACGGCATGGCAGACACCATGGCTGCAACGGCGCCGCCCGCCCCAAGAGCTACCAGCAGGATCGGCAAGGCACAACAGGTGGTGCCCAGAAGCGCGAGCCCCACGCTTCCGGCAACGCTGCCGTTTGTTTTGATCCTCTCCAAAGCTATCTCCTGGCGACCCACATGAGGCCAAGCTACGACTAGGAGTATACTCCAGATCTAGCTTCTTTTCCCATCCGCACGGTTTTGTGAAGAGGGAGCGATTTCCTGTATGATCGAGCGATCAGCGGATTGGCCTGCTAAGGCGGACGCACCCATGGTAATCCTTTACTGAGCCTTCAGGCCATCATCCTGGACTATGGCCCGGAACGTAAATCCAGCATCCTCAAACAGTTGTCGTAGCTTTTCAGGATCAAGCTTGAGATCATCGGAACCCGTGACCAGGACAAGACCGTTCGGCAGGTCAATATCCACATGCTTCACGCCTTTCAGTTTCATGAGCTTTTTTTCGATGCCATACGCGCAGTATGAGCATGCGAGACCGTCAACCCGGATTTGTACCAGTCTGTCCTCTGCATATGCGGGCTGGATGATAGCCCCCCAAGACAACAGCAGGATGACAAGCTTGCTCGATTTGAATTTATTCATGAGATACCGCTCCCGCTAAAAATGCCATTCCAGTTCCACCAGCCCACGATACCGCGCCTTGGCCTGGTCGCCATTGAGCTTTGAGATGATGGGGATTTGGATCCCGGCCTTGACCGCGAAGTTTCGCAGGGTCCACATCACACCCGGTGAGACGAACCATTGGTCCCCGCCACTATCGGCCAGAGCCAAGCCTGCGACGGTGGACGATTGTGTCATCTCGCCGTTCAGTTCCACCATCCAAACGGTATCGGGCGCCCGGTAATCGTTGACTTTTGGCCGCCACCCCGCAGCAAGGTCGACAAACAGCCGGTCTCCGCGCTTGTCCGGCGTGGCGTCGTCGTTGAAAAGATAGCGGACGCTCGCCCAGCGATACCATTTCAGGCTTTCATAACCATAGGTCAGACCCAGCATCAAATCATTGGTGCCGGTGTCGGCATACCCCCCTGTGTCGAGTTTCAGTTGCGCAAAGATCGCTGCCGATTCCTGGATACCTTTTCTATCACTGCGCCAGAATCGGTATTTCGTCGAAAGGGACACGGCACCGATACCAGATTCCCGCTCCAAAGACCCTCTTTCCCATTCATAGGGAAGCTCTACGCCAACGACCCAGTTTCCTGTAAGACCATATTTGATGGCGACAGAGGCTTCATTGTCTGAGAGGCCTCTGGCCTTATTGCGAGTGTACTCTGCATGGACTTCAATGCCGTCCTTGAACAGCACATGGGGCCCGGGGCTAAATACTGGATCATGGGCAAAGGCGGCATTCGACAGAAACAAGGCAGCCAATGATGTTGCTAACGTGGCAGCGCCAAATTTTCTGCAGGGCATCTGAAGCTCCGGGTGCGAATCAAGTTTGGAACATCCTCGCATATGGAGCCAACTCCAGCACAAGCGATTTTTAGAGCATATCCGATTATCTTGATTTTCCCCTTAGATTGAGCTCATTTTCCTGTGTTGGTACTTGATCGTTATCATGCACCTGACAAAGGCTATGGTCTGCAAGCACCTGAATTATCCTACACTCAGAGATCTTGCCACCCTCACATTCATGTATCATGCGCGTTAGCTCTGCTTGAAGTATCCGCAATGATGCTAATTTATCCTCAACTTTCTCCAGATGGGCCTGGGCTATAGCATCGACCTCTTCGCACGGTCTGGTGGGCTGGTCGGCAAGACTCAACAGTGCCCGGATATCGTCTAGGCCGAAGCCAAGATCCCTACTGTGTCGAATGAAGGTGAGACGTTCCAGGTGCGTTTCATCATACAAACGTCTATTGTTGGATGCTCGGTTCGCCTCGGGCATCACCCCAATGTTTTCATAATAGCGGATCGTTTGCACCTTCGTATCAGCACGTTTCGCCAGTTCGCCGATCATAAACTCATGAGCCATGCATTTTCTCCTTGCTCCTACAGCTACTGTAGCATGTAGGATTGGTTCATCGAAACTAACAGTGATTCGAGGTAGCTATGTCTGGCGATTGCGGTTGTGGCGCAAAGCAGAATTTTGACGGTTCGTCACCGGCATATAAGCGGGTGCTGATGGTTATTATTGCCATTAACTTTGGTATGTTCGTGGTGGAGGTTTTTGGCGGCCTTGCCTCTGGGTCCATGGCGCTGCTTGCTGACTCTCTAGACTTTCTAGGGGACAGCGCAACATATACCATATCGCTTATTGTCATCGGCATGCCGCTCGTTGTACGCGCCAAAGCGGGCCTATTTAAGGGCATTTCGCTGTTTGTGATCGCGGCCTGGGTTCTGGGCAGCACCGTCTATCGTGTATTTGTTGAAGGAGTGCCCGAAGCCCTGACAATGGGGGCCATCGGCATCGCCGCCTTTGCCGCTAATGTGATCAGTGCGGTGCTCCTGCTTAAATATAAGGATGGTGACAGCAATGTTCGCTCAGTGTGGCTCTGCAGTCGCAATGATGCGATCGGTAATCTGGCCGTTATCCTTGCCGCCTCCGGCATCGCGGCGACCGATACGGCATGGCCTGACCTTTTGGTGGCAGGTATTATGGGTAGCCTATTTATTCATTCTGCAACCAGGATCGTTCAGCAATCATGGGCTGAGCTTTCAGAAGAGAAACGCAGGCGAGAAACCGCCAGTGACTCATGTACCAAAAACCTGTAGAAGCATTCAGGGACATGACTTGAAAGATGATGTTAAAGCGACCGATGGCGAAATATCTAAAAATATTGCTGCTGTTCATATTTGTAACAGCACCCGCCTTGGATATTGCTTTCCTGGACCCTCAAGAGTCTGTTGACCATGTCGGCGAAACTTATCACGATATGGTTAATCATACAGAAGATGCCTCTGCGGATTTGCACTGCATCTGTCATGTCATTCATCATGGCGTAGCCATAGGCAAAACTGCCGCTCCATCCATCAGAGATACACATTTCAAAACGCGGAAGATGACTTCTGTTGCAATTAATGGCCTCAACCCCAAACCGGGCCTGCAGCCACCTTCTATCGCTCTCCGTTGATAGTTTCCCCTGCGTAGGACATGCACGGCTTTCCTGAGCGAAGGCCAGCCTATCCACGCACATATCAACCTATTTGAGAGAAAATTAGCATGAAATATATGCGACGCGCCCTCATGGGCGTCGCGGTAATAGCCCTTTGTACTGATGTTATGTATCAGGGCTCTACTGCATGGGCAGACGGCCAAAGGCGCCCTGTCCTATATGAATTCATCGAACAAGTTACAGTGGAGCACCCAGCTTTAAAGGCCTCTGAGGCGGCTTTGTCGGCGGCGCGAGCCCGTGCAAAGGGACGGTCTCGGCCAATTTATAATCCTGAACTAGCTGTTGGCTATGAAAACGCTACCGAAGTCACCAAAGAAGTGGGATTGGCACAAACATTTGACTGGTCAGGAAAACGCAATGCCAGAACAAACGTTGGCTTGGCAGAGGTTGAAGCAGCTGAGGCTGCTTATGACATCCGCAAGAAAGCGCTAGTTACCGAAATACTTCAGGCTCTCGCCAACTATCAGACAGCATCGCAACTCTACAAGGTGGCTATGGAGCGAGAGAACTTGAGCTCCCAATTTCTTGAGTTCTCTATGCAACGACATAAGGCCGGCGAAATACCGCAAGCAGAACTCCTAACCGCTCGTCTCACGTTAGCTGAGGCCCGTGCGAGCATGAATGACGCCTTACTGTCCTTGTCGGCTGCCGAGGAAATACTAACGGCCACCGTCGGTAAAGAACGAAACTTTTGGCCACGGCTGGATGGAGCCCCACTTCAAACCGTAGTAGGCGCTGAGCAGTCGGACTATGCCAAGTTGCCAGAACTTCGTTTCGCGCAGGCACAGTCAGAAATCGCACGTGCGCAAATCAAAGTCGCAAAAACTGACCGCATACCGGACCCGACGGTAGGGATTCGTTTAGGCGAAGAAGGCCGTAGCAGCCTTGTTGGCCTCTCAGCGTCCATACCGCTACCCATCCGAAACAGCTACAAAGACGCAGTTGACGCCGCAGGCTCGGTTTACCTCGAAGCTCAGCAAAATTACTATGCGGAGAACCGGCGAGTTCAGGCCCGATATGACGCAAGTCTCAAGCGTTATCTGTCGGCATCCAAAGCTTGGAGCCTCTGGCAGGACCAAGGGGCCGAGCCCCTTGGCCGGCAACGAGAGTTGCTCAGTAAACTTCTCGAAGCGCGCCAGATCGGTGTGCTCGATTATCTGGTTCAACTCAATCAAACATTCGCAACTGAAATTGCTTCTATCGAGCTGAATGGTCGGCTCTGGAACACATGGTTTGCCTGGCAAGATGCCAGCGCCACAGTTGACGAATGGCTGGAGACAATAAAATGAAACTTCAATTGAAACTTGCCATGCTCGCTATGGCATCGCCCTTCGTAATTGATATGGCTACGGCCTCACTCCTGCCCCAACTCTCGACAGCATGGGCTATGGAAGAAAAGGATCATGAGAGCAAAAACGCAGAAGAGCATGAGGAAGGGGCGAGTATCAAGCTGACCGATTCCGAGCTCGCGGCGGCTGCGGTTACTGTTGGCAGGATCGGTCTCCGCTCGCTCGCGGAGACCGTTCGCGCACCTGGTGAGGTCATCGCCAATCAATATGCTACGACCCAGGTCACCCCGCGTGTTGAGGCACAGGTCCTGAAACGCCACGCACGCATGGGAGATATTGTGCAAATGGGCCAACCCTTGGTGACTCTCTCGAGCGTCTCCATGGCAGAGGCCCAAGCAGCACTTATACTCACCGAGCTCGAATGGCGACGTACACAAAAACTGGGACGCGACATCGTTTCCGAACAGCGGTTCATCGAGGTTCAGGTGGCTGCTCAACAGGCAAAGGCAAAGGTCCTGGCTTATGGAATGACTGATGAGCAGATAGCGAGTCTTGTTGCTCGCGCCGACGCCTCGGCCGCGACAGGAGAGTTCGATCTTTTAGCCCGCCAAGACGGCACCATTATTCATGATTCCTTCGTAACCGGACAATTTGTCGATCCCGGTGAAGTCCTCTTCGAAGTCAGTGACGAATCCCGAATTTGGGTAGAGGCCAAGCTTTCACCAGAAAATGCCGGCGAGATTAGCCATGGAGCCAAGGCTTGGGTGTCAAAAACTGGACAAGTACTTCCTGGAAAAGTCGTGCAAATTCACCACAAAGCTGATGAAGCAACGCGAACCCTGTCCGTACGGGTCGAGCTTAACAATCAGGAAGACCAACTGCATCCGGGCGAATTCACCAATGTCGAGATCCAGACCGGTGCGACCGCAGAAATGTTGGCTGTCCCCGATAGTTCCATCGTTCTACTTGATGGCAACAGGGTTGTCTTTAAGCGCGACGGCAATGCCATAGCACCAGTCCCTCTTGATACCGGAGTTTCGAAGGGCGGGTGGACTGAAGTCCGTTCAGGAGTATTTGCTGGCGACACTATTGTCGTGGAGAACGCTTTCCTTATCAAATCCCTCATCTTGAAATCCAAGATGGGCGAAGGCCACGGACATTAGGAGGCGTAAATGTTAAACAAACTCGTAGAGAGCGCGCTCCAATACAAATTTCTGGTCATTATCGCATTTGCGGTTATTGGCTTTCTTGGCTGGCGAGCGGTCAATAATGTTCCTATCGATGCTTTCCCGGATGTGACTCCTGTCCAGGTCAATATCTATACAGAATCGCCGGGCCTGGCGGCAGAAGATGTTGAGCAACTGCTTACGTTTCCGGTGGAATCCGGTATGGCTGGCTTGCCTGCCGTGCAGGAAATTCGTTCAGTAAGCCTTTTCGGCCTCTCCTATGTAGCAGTCTATTTCGAAGACGATATGGACATCTATTTCGCCCGGCGCCTAGTTATGGAGCGTCTGGCGGAGGTTGGCGACCGGATCCCGGAAGGCTATGGCACCCCGGAAATGGGACCAAACACCTCAGGGCTTGGCCAAGTCTTTTGGTACACCGTCGAACAAGCTGACGAAAAACTTGCTACCGCCACAAACGAGATGGACCTCCGAACGCTTCAGGACTGGACCATTCGGTTGATCTTGCGCACGGCACCAGGTGTGGATGATGTCATGTCCTGGGGAGGGCAGGAACGTCAGTACCAAGTTCAGATTGATCCACTAAAACTCATTAAATATGACCTCGGCTACCGCGATGTAATGGAAGTGATCGAGGCCAACAACCGTCAAGTCGGTGGGCAATATATTGATCAGGGCCCAGAGCAATATCTGGTCCGTGGACTGGGCCTCGTCAAGAACGAAGAAGAGCTTGGTAGTATCGTGGTGAAGGAAGCGGATGGTACACCGGTCTACCTTCGAGACGTCGCCACGATCTCTCAGGCGGGCGCTCTTCGTTTTGGTGCTGTGACACGTGACGGAAAAGAGGTAGTGCTGGGCATGGCGCTTTCCAGGATTGGTGAAAACGCCAAGAATGTCGTTGATGAGGTTAAAAACAAAGTGGGTATCGCCGAACAGGCCCTGCCGGACGGCGTTGAAATCAAGCCCATCTATGACCGAACAGAGCTCGTCGAGAAAGCCGTGGCGACCGCAGAAAATGCGCTTATTGAGGGCTCCATACTGGTTGCCATCATCTTGTTTCTCTTTCTGGGCGAACTGCGCTCTGCGCTTGTGGTAATCGCGGCCTTGCCGCTCGCTATGCTGATCGCGTTTATCTTCATGGACAATGCAGGTCTCTCTGCCAACTTGATGTCCCTCGCGGGCCTTGCCATTGGGATCGGCATGATGGTGGATGGTGCCGTTGTGATGGTCGAAAACTCATTTCGTGTAATGGCGGAACGCAGAGAAGCGGGCGAAAAAGTCAACCGTACGGCTGCCGTGCTTGAAGCAGCCCGAGAGGTAGCAAACCCGATTTCCTTCGCTATCCTCATAATCATCGTGGTGTTTCTGCCACTCTTTAGTCTAGAAGGGCTTGAGGGTAAACTCTTCAAACCGATGGCATTCAACATTAGCTTCGCCATGGCGGGGTCGTTGCTTTTGACGCTCACAATCATACCGGTACTGGCAGCGCTGATCCTGAAGCCCAAGGAGGAAAAAGATACTTTCCTGGTAGCCTGGATCAAGAAAGGCTATCTCCCACTGCTGGAATGGGCACTCGGCCACAAAAAAGCTGTAGTAAGCGGTGCTGTTGCCCTCCTCATCGGAAGCGTCGCGCTCTTCCCCTTGCTCGGCAAAGAATTCATGCCACAACTCCAAGAGGGTTCGATCATGTGGAGGGTTACCTCCATACCATCAACATCCCTCGATCAATCCATCAATATCTCTAAGGACATTGAAAGGGCCTTGAGTAAGTTTCCTGAGGTGGAGACCACTTTGGCTATGATCGGGCGGGCTGAGAAGGGCGAGACCGCCGACGTAAACTACATGGAAATTTACACGGCTCTCAAACCCCATGATGAATGGAGTTCCGACCGCTCTATTGAGGCCTTGGCTGATGACATGCGAGAAGAACTCGAACAAGTAGTGCCAACGTCGGTGATCGCCTTTACCCAACCGATCCAAATGCGTGTTGAAGAGCTTATCTCCGGCGTGCGGGCCACTCTCGCCGTTAAGCTCTATGGGGAGGACCTGGGCGAGCTGGACCGGCTGAGTGCAGAGATCAAGGAAGCCGTGTCGACGGTGCCCGGTGTGGCTGACCTGTCACTCGAAGCCAACATCGGAAAGCCGCAGGTACGCATCCAGGTGAACCGACCAGCCCTCGCGCGGTATGGCATGAACGCAGATGACATTCTCAATATTGTTCGAACGGGTATCGGCAACGAGCCTGTCAGCACCCTGATTGACGGCGTCAAGCGGTTCGACATCACAGCACGTCTGCAGGACGCCTCCAAAGCATCTGTGGAAGCGATCAAGACTATACCTGTCCGAACATCTTCAGGGGCCATCATCGCGCTGTCAGATGTAGCAGACGTCAGCGTTGCCGAGGGCTATAGCTTCGTTAGGCGTGAGCAGCTGCAGCGTTATGCTGTTATCCAGATGGATGTACGCGGCCGTGATGTAGACGGTTTCGTGCAGGACGCTAATCGAGTGATAGACGAGCAAGTTGATATGCCAACCGGCTACTGGATTGAATGGGGCGGCGCCTTTGAAAACCAGCAGCGGGCACTTGCCCGTTTGTCAGTGATTGTGCCACTGACGATCTTCTTCATCTTCGTACTTCTCTATACGGCTTTTAACTCGGTACGCTTTGCCACTCTGATCATCGCTAACGTACCGTTTGCAACAGCAGGAGGTCTGATCGGGCTTTTTATCACAGGCCAATATGTGTCCGTACCATCCGCGATTGGTTTTATCGCTGTATTCGGCGTGGCCATGCTCAACGGGATTGTACTCGTAAGCTTCATCAACGAGCTTCGAGCAAAAGGCATGAGTGTCCGTGATGCGGTCCAGAGAGGTACCGAACTCCGGCTTAGACCAGTGTTGATGACTGCCAGTGTCGCAATCCTGGGCCTTGTTCCCATGCTGCTCTCAAGTGGTGTCGGTGCAGAGACACAGCGGCCTCTCGCGACCGTTGTCGTCGGCGGGCTGGTTACATCGACGCTGCTCACATTGGTGCTCTTGCCAGTCATTTATGACTGGATGGAAAGCCGGGGCGGCAAGGCAAAAACACTCCCTTCAATCGATGAGGTGCAATCATGAAAGAGATCAAAGCTTTCATTCACCGGCACAGGATTTCAGATGTGGTCCATGAACTGAAACAGTCGGGATATAAATATATCTCGGTGGTCGATGTTCTTGGTCTCCTCAAGGCGCTTGATGATAAGGAACAGCACTATTCTGTCGAAATCGGCGACAAGGTGCTGTCTGAGATCAAGCTGGAACTGGTGTGTGATGATCACCAATTGGATAGTGCGATAGATATCATCTGCCGTCAGGGTCGAACCGGCCAGAAAACGGCGGGCTGGATTTATGTGACCGATGTGGAACAGGCCATCAAAATTGATGACATCTAAGGCTCTGCCCATGCCTGCTGATGCACTGCGTTAATTGTGCTCGGCGGGCAGCTCGGCGGCTGGATGACCTCGCGGTCTTGCTGCCGGGCACATGGAGTATCACGGATCGTCGATGACGAGGTTGTGTCACGACCACCCGCTGGTGCTCCACAGCCTGGCAACATGTGACCCCCATCAACGCGTTGCCAGGCCACCTTTTTGAGACTTATCCGCTATGGCAAGCCAAGCACTGGAAACCCTATGAGATGAAAGCCCGAAAGAACGGTAAATCGCTCGCGAAGGTGATGGTGATTCTCAGCGTGTTAACTGCATCACTTTTTCTGCTGTCCTATTATGAAGCGCGGACCCTTCCAGATATGACACTTCACCCGGATAATGCGGACATTGTGCAGAGAGGTAATGCCTTATACGGCCAGTATTGCGCGAGCTGTCATGGTGAAAACCTCGAGGGACAGAAGAACTGGCAGGATAAGAAACCTTTCGAGAGATGGCGGGCGCCGCCGCTCGACGCATCGGGGAGAGCTTGGCAACACGGAGATAAAACCCTGTTTATGATGACCAAGTTTGGTGTTCACGCACTCGAAGGTAAAGGCACATTGAACAGCGACATGCCCGCCTTTGAGGGCACCCTTGAGGACGAGGAAATTGCGGCGGTCCTTTCTTATATCAAGAGCACCTGGCCTCAAAGCAACGCAGAGAAAGCCGAAGCTTCCTCGGAACCAGATTGATGTTGTACGCTGCTGGATAATATTTAATATTAACTCTTAGTAGCATTATAGATTGTAACGAACGGTACCCCGATTATGACGAGATTAATGACCATACTTCTCATCCTGGTCCTCCAACTCGGTTTTCTGGCCGGTGCGCAGGCGAATGACAGCGATCGGCTTGTCCAACTTATCGATTATATCGGTGTGGACTATAGCGCCGCCGTGTCTGAAGGCGTCATTGTCAACCAGCTTGAATATGATGAGATGATGGAGTTTGCTGGCATCATTGAAACCGAGGTGCAAAAGATGGTGGTCCCTTCAGATGTGCAGAGTCTTCGCCAACAAGCTACAGCCCTGAAGGACCTCATACTTTCACGGGCGTCCCCCCTCGACGTCAAGGCACTCACACAGTCGATGCGGGCGACCGTTGTTCAGGTTACGGGCCTGAAGGTAACGCCGGACCGTATTCCAGATATTAGCCGTGGCAAGCTACTCTATCAAAGTGAGTGCGCCGCGTGCCACGGCCCGAGTGGTAGTGGGAAAGGCAACCTCGCCGAAGGACTCGATCCCCAGCCAACCGATTTCACGGATCAGGTGCGCTACAGCCAACGGTCGCTCTATGCCCTTTTTAACACCATAACTAACGGTGTCGATGGGACCGGTATGGCTGCCTATCCTCATCTTTCCGCAGATGATCGATGGAGCCTTGCGGCCTACGTGGGTAGCCTGGGTGCCAAGCCAAATGCGGCAAGCAACGGTCAACGGTTATGGCAACAAGCTGACAGCGCCGTACCGATTGACATCCAAGGCTATGCAAGCCTTTCACCGGAGGAAGCGGCGGAAAAATTGTCTGGCGGTGCAGATGTGATGGCATTTCTACGGACCGACCCTATAGCCCTGTTTGACCGCAAGGACGCTCCGCTTGATGTGGCGATGAGCCTGCTTCAGTCCGGTTTGGAAAGTTACCAGCAAGGCGAGACTGAAAAGGCCTATACACTAACCCTTACTGCTTACCTTGAAGGCTTCGAGCTGGCCGAATCTACCCTGTCTGCTGTAGATGGCGACCTGATGCGAAAAATTGAAGCGGAGATGATGCAGCTCCGCAGCGCGATCCGCGCCGAAGAACCGGTTGATGACATTACTGCCCGTGTACAGGCAATACTTTCCCTTTTACAGCAGGCCAAAACTGCCTTAAGCGATAGCGAAGGATTGTCCACATCGGCCGCATTTATCACCAGCTTGGTTATCTTGTTGCGAGAGGGTCTGGAGGCCTTACTGGTGGTTGTGGCCATCTCAGCGTTCCTGATCAAGACCGGACGACGGGAAGCGATGCCTTATCTTCACTCAGGCTGGATCGCCGCGCTGTTGCTGGGTGGTCTCACATGGGTAGTATCCGAGCACTTCATCCAGATCAGCGGTGCAACGCGCGAAGTTACAGAGGGCGTCGCAGCACTTCTGGCATCGGGCATGCTGTTGTTCGTCGGTTATTGGCTTCACAGCAAGACAAGCGCGGCAGGTTGGCAGGCCTTTATCCAAAAAAGCCTTCAATCCGTTCTGGCTAGGAGGACTCTATGGGGTTTGACAGGACTGACTTTCATTTCCGTTTATCGCGAGGTCTTTGAAACCATCCTTTTCTATCAGGCGCTATGGGCACAGGCCACCGGCGATAGCGCCAATTGGATTATGGCGGGATTTGGTGCCGGTACGTTGATGTTAGCTGTCGTGGCCGGGCTGGTTATTCGTTTCAGCGTGAAATTGCCGCTGAGACAATTCTTTGCAACCACAGGCATTCTATTGCTGGCCCTGTCGTTCATCTTTGCCGGCAAGGGTATCGCCGCGCTACAAGAAGCGGGCACGATGCCACAGACCTTGTTGCAGTTTACCCCTATTGAATGGTTGGGAATCTATCCTAGCAGGGAGGGGCTGCTTCTTCAGACAGCGATCCTGATCTCTTCTCTTGTTTTCCTGTCCAAAAGTTTTTCCCGCAAGACGGGACAATGACGAGCCATCACCCTGAGCAAACGCATTCAGTGTGCGCCTATCTAAGGCGAGGTGTGAAGTCATAGCGTAGTCTTCTTGGCAAGCTTAAATAGGGCGTCAGCTTGACGCCCCTAATCCTCCAGCAATCGGTCGACGATGACACAATCGGGGGTGTCGCCGCCGCTGCATTCCGCCGCCATGGTTTCAAGGGCGGATTGTAATTTCACGAGGTCGGCAACCTTATTTTTGATCAGCGCCACATGCGCAAGTGCGATGTCTTTTACATCATCGCAGGCGTAGGTGCCGTCCACCATTTCCAAGAGGCCTGCCACTTCCTGATTGGTGAAGCCAAGTTCTCGGGACCGGCGGATGAACTTTAGGCGCTTCAGATGATCAGGCGAATAGCATCGATAGCCAGACGCCGTGCGCGGCGGATCGGGCATCAGGCCGATCTTCTCATAGAAACGGATGGTCTCCAGATTGACCCCGCTCTCTTTCGCGAGCGTTCCTCTCGTAAATTCACGTTTTTGCGATACGGCCATTTTCCTGTTGATCCTGTATTTAATACAGGGTGTAGCCTACAGGAAATCAGGCTCGTGGTGCAACCTGCGGCTTTTTGACGATCAAAACTGTGATGAAGAGTATTTATGAGCGACCTGGAACAAACCAATGGGACAAAGAATTGGGCAGCCAGCTTTGGCGCAATCGGCGCCATACTGGCATCTTCCTGCTGCATCCTGCCTTTCGCCTTTTTGATGCTGGGCGTCAGCGGCGCCTGGATCGGCAACCTGACGGTGCTGGAACCCTACAAGAACTATTTTGCGGCAGTGACGCTGGTCTTCCTCGGCGTCGGCTTCTGGCAGGTTTATGTCAAACCCAAAAAGCAGTGCGAGGAAGGCTATTGTGCCACCCCAAAGTCGGACCGGGTCATCAAAATCATTCTATGGGTATCTACCGTGCTGGTTTTGCTGGCGCTGACCATCGACTTCTGGGCCCCCATTCTTGGCAACTATATCTGATACGGAGTAAGCAAGATGAAACATCTTATGAAAGCAACCCTTATAGGCCTGGCGCTTGGTCTGGCCATCCCCGCAGGGGCAAATGCCCATGACATGCAAACGGCCGCGGAACAAACCGCGCAAAAGACGGTCACTTTCACCATTGAGAAAATGACCTGCGCCATGTGCCCGATCACCGTACGCAAGGCCATGGAGAAAGTAACGGGCGTCCTCTCTGTCGAAACCGACTATGACAGCAAAACCGCGACTGTCGTCTTCGATCCGTCGAAAGCGAACACCGATGCAATCGCCGCCGCCTCCACCAATGCAGGTTATCCTGCAAAAGTGACACAAGGGTCCTGATATGGCGTTCGATAAGCCTGCGGAGAGCTGCTGCAGCGGTAAAGGGCCCGGACACAAGACATGCCTGATGGTCATTGGCGCCGGGTCGGCCGGTTTCTCGGCCGCTATTACGGCCGCAGAGGCCGGAGCGGAGGTGACGCTTGTCGGCGCGGGCACAATTGGCGGCACCTGCGTCAATGTAGGCTGTGTGCCCTCAAAAACCATGATCCGGGCCGTGGAATCACTCTATCAGGCCCACCACGCCAGCCGGTTCGAGGGCATTTCTTCCGCCGCGACAGTGTTGAACTGGCAAGCTGTGGTCGGCCAGAAACAGCAACTGGTGTATGAACTTCGGAAGGCCAAATATACCGACGTTCTGCCCTCCCATCCCGACGTAAGCTATGTGGAAGGCAAGGCAAGACTGACAGCAGATGGTGTGCTGGTGGACGGCACGCTTTACAGGCCTGACAAGATTATCATCGCGACCGGCTCATCGAATGCGGTGCCCACGATCCCCGGCATCGACAGCGTGCCCTTTCTGGACAGCACGTCCGCCCTTGATCTGGTGGCGCTACCCCAGTCCATGATTGTGATCGGCGGCGGCGTGATCGGTTGCGAGCTGGGGCAAATGTTCGCGCGCGCAGGTGTCAAGGTGACTATCTGTTGCCGCAGCCGCTTGGTGCCGGGCATGGAACCGGAGATTGGCGACCATCTGGCCCGGTATCTGGAAGAGGAAGGCATAACCGTTCTCAAAGGGGTCGATTATCAGTCCGTCACCGAGGAGGACGGCACCATTACCCTCACTTACAAGGTTGACGGTGCCAGTCAGAAGGCGACGGCGAAAACGCTTCTGCTCGCCGCTGGGCGCCGCCCCAACACAGAAGGGCTGGGACTTGAGGAGGTCGGGGTTGCCCTGAATGATGAGGGCGGGGTCAAGGTAGATGGCACAATGCAAACCACCAACCACATGGTGTATGCCGCCGGTGACGTGACTGGCAGGGATATGTTCGTCTATATGGCGGCTTACGGGGCCAAACTGGCGGCCCTCAATGCTGTCGGCGGTGAGAAACGCAGCTATGACAATGCCGTCATGCCCGAGGTGATCTTTACCGATCCGCAGGTCGCCTCGGTCGGCTTAACGGAGACACAGGCCAGAGGGCATGGCATCGATGTGAAAACAAGCCTGATCACGCTCGACCATGTGCCGCGCTATCTCGCAGCGCGCGATACGCGGGGGCTGATCAAGCTGGTGGCCGACAAGACCACCGACCGATTGATCGGCGCGCATATTCTGGCCCCCGAGGGTGGGGAGCTTATTCAAACCGCCGTGATGGCGATCAAACCCGGTATGACTACTGCGGATCTGGGCCAGACCATCTTTCCCTATCTGACGGGCGTTGAGGGCCTGAAGCTTGCCGCCCAAACCTTCGACAAGGACGTGAGCACATTGTCCTGTTGCGCGGGATAGGCCGGGACATAGCCAAACGAACGGCGAGGAGAAACTACATGTCCACCACAGACCTCAAACTGGAAGAATGCGGCACGTTGCCAAAGCCCGGCCCGATTGGACGGCTGACTCGCCTCCTGTTCGGCGCCATGTGCCTCTATTATGTCCATGATCTGTGGAGCGTACGTGGGGATCTGATGGCCGGCGAAGGCACGATTCGACCGCTTTTGTGGAAAGGCATCGTCATAGGCCTCGTGCTGATTAGCTATGTGATCAATATCGGCTTTTCTCGCTCGTGGAAGAAATGGCCAGCCATGGTCAGCGCAGTGATTTTGGCAGGTCTCGCTCTGTTGGGATACATCCAGTCAGGCCAAATTGAAACGCCCTTGCTGGCGTATACGGTTCATGTCTGGGAGCTTTATATCTTCAGTCATCTTGGGCTTGCCTTTGTAGTTGCCGCCCTGATCGGCACGCCTGGCTGCGAAATGCGCGCATTCCATCATCTATTCTCTTTGGTCACAGGAACGCCGACCAAGGAACACTGCTGCCCAATTGGCCCGCTGAAACCGATTGATAAATGGGAAAATCAACAATCATGGATGCCCAAATAAGCGTATGGCGTTCAATCCCATCCGTCCGGAATTGGCGGATTGGGACGTTTGACAGCATAAATTGAAGGTCTGATTATGGAAGAAATAGCAGCCTTGTAGGATAGCTGCCTGAATAAGCCTCAAAAGTGAAATACTTCAATTTATCCTCTGCCCGGACATAAGCAATGGTGAGTTCTATTAGAAACCGGCCTCACTATTTATATCATCAGAAAGTTGCATAATAATAAGTTGCCAAAATCAACCACAGATATATTATTTGTGACGTTTTGACCCTGCAATGATCGTAATATTATCATTTTTGGCAAAATCTCAGCTGTGTTCACTTAATATATTAATTTCAGAACACGCTTGGCCGACTGCAGAAAGGCCTCTAAGTGCTTTTTGAGGTAATCCCAGATCACTTTTTTCGGGTATTTTCAGGCCCTAGACGTCATATCAATGCATACCTGATCAAACGATTATATAATGTCTACTATGGCGATGATGCAGATCTAGAGGTGCCGCTCGCGTCAGAAGTCAGGGCGTTTCTTATCTCAGAGATTCGCACACTTCCGGAACACCTTCAGCAAACCCTGGATAGGGACGGTGCTCCACCCAGTCCCGAAACCGAGGGGCATGAGTTCTTCCGTAAACTGGTGACGTCCTACAAGTGGCTCAAGATCACAAGAGACCTTGGTAAAAAGTATGTTCAGTTCACAGCCGTTGCACACTCCATCCTTGATTTTTTTATGGGGCTGCGCTCTGCCTTGTCGGAAGACTTTACCATTGACCTCGCGGGCATTTTATCGAGCCTTGAGACTACGGTAAACAAGAGCGACCCTCATGCGTGTCTGTCTGCACAGAAACAGACTCGCGAACTAGTGAAGAAACTGAAAGCCCTCAGCGCCTCCCTCGTCGATATTGAAGAGCAGTTCTTCACTAACAAGGATCTTAAATCCAACATTCATCTGCTGATGCAGGAATTTTTCGACAATATCCTGATAAAGGAAATTGCGCCACTTGTTACCCAGAACCACCCAATACGGTATCGAACGCGGATCATCGAGCTCTGCAATGAGCTGAGATCGGACCGTAGCGCTGTGATGTTGCTGGGGCGTTCCTTGTCAAAGGCAAGTAAGTATGGCGAGATGGAAGCTATTGATGTGATCAATGACTCTTTGAGCTTCATATCCCGTGCCTTTGATATCGTCCCTGCCCTGATGCGCCAGGTTGACACCAATCGCCGAAAGCTTGAGACCCGAATCGACAATACAACCAAATATATGGAGCTATCAGCACCAACCGATACGGAAAAATTGCGCTTGGTGTTGGCAAATATCTCCCGCCACCCTGTCGAGGAAAACGAGTTTGACTTTCGGGGGCGAGGGGGACTTGTCAGCGAGACAATGCAGGAGTTATTCCCATGGCCGTTCCTGTCTGAAGGGTGGTCTCTTATCGACGACGTCTGCCTCACCTTTCCCACTGCAAGAAAACGCGTGGTCGTGCCAAAGCGGCAGAGGCGGCAAAAACGGAACAAAGCGGCGGATAGGCGGATCAGGGCTATCAGGCAGTGGGAGTTGTTTCTGGAGGGAGATCCGGAGATCGCCCGCACTATCATTGAGAAGACCATTTGCAAGGGTGAGCCTTTTCGGAGCGCCGAGATGAAGGTGGATGGACTGAGCGACTTTATCCTTTTTGATCAACTTAGAAGCCTTGAAACAGTTTTCGAGGGGGTCCTTAGGGAAGATTATCAGATTGACCGCGCGGAGCTGGGCGAAAACGACTTCGCTATCTTCCGGCACTTTACGATCACGCCAAGACACAAGGATGGGGGAAAATATGGCTGATGCTATGCTGTTTGAAGAGGCCGAAGAATTGCTGGAAAAAGCAGCGCGCCGCAACTTAAAAATCGACGAATCAGACCTTCAGAAAACAGCTCAGCATCTTTTCGAGAAGCAATTTCTGTTGGAAGAAGTCAAGCTTGACCGGGCGAAATACGAGATTGTAGCTCGATATCCCCAGTATTTCGACATGCTGGCTTACGCCTTCGGGCGCCGACTGATTATCGATCCGGAGAAAGGCCTTGTTGGCCTAGTGCCGATCGACCACGCAAGTGAAGCTCGCGGGCCCCGACGCCAGCGCGTGTCGCAGTCAAGAACTCAGATGCTCTTGGCATTACGGATCGCATTTGCCGACGCTGCTAGTGGCGGGCATTACCGGCGAGGCATGGTGGCGCAGATCCCTATGAAAGATGTCATTGAGGTCCTCGAGACTGGACTAGGAAAAAAGTTCGAATGGGGCCCACAAGCCTTTGAGGACCTTCGCTGGGCAAAACAACATCGGATTGTTGTCGGGGCCCTGGACGAGATCAAAGAGGAGGATGCCGTCATTGAGGTGGCCCCCACAATCCTACACATCATTGGTGATAATTGGCGGGAGCTTGCTGAAAGATACGACGGCAGTTTTGGCCAAGCGGCCATAGAGGCGAAAGAACAGGCTGAGAAGGAAGCAGCACTGCAGAAACCTGTGCAAGAACTGCATGACGGCAAGGAATAGCGAGATGGATGAAAAACCAAACCTTGAGCCAAGAAAATCTTCCGGATTGCCAGCTACCCACATTTACAATGCGCGGTCTCTTGCTGACCGCCCAAAGGTTTTTGAGCTGGTCCATATCGCCATCGTGAATTGGTACCTGTTGGACAGGGAGGACCTGCCTGTCCGCGGTGCGATCGCGATCACAGGCGCCAACGGAGCAGGCAAGTCGTCGATCCAAGATGGCATTCTGGCCGTCATTTCCGCCCTCGACGAAAGCAAGATGGACTTCAATGCCCTGGCTCGCGGTGGTGCCAGCAAAGCCCTTGGCGGTCGCTCTGTTAAGGACTACGCCCTTGGGAAGCTGGATGACTACGGCTATAGGCGCTCTGATGAGGCCGGTACACTCACCCGATTCTCCCTCGGTTTCAAGCACACTGTCACGCAGGAGGAAGTATCCATTGGGTTTGCGATTTCTACCGCACCTGGGCAAGACAAATATGATATTGAGGCCCTCTTCATTGTTAAAGGACGCGTTCTCAAGACCGACGACTTCGTAGATGACTTTGACGAGGACGAGTATTCACCTGTGTTCTTTCAAGAAACGACCGACAGGCTTCAAACTGAAGGGCTTCAGGTCGAAACCTATAGCAAGCACGAAAAGAGAAAGTTCCTGAAGCACTACCTGACGGCGCTGCAAGGCCAGAAGTTCAGAATGGATGCTGAGCCCGAGCGGGTCAGGAAAGGCTTTCTGGCGGCGGCGTCCTTGAAGGAGATCAAGAACATCTCGGATTTCGCAAGGCGTTATGTCTTTGACCCTGCCTATATCGACGTCGGCGACTTCAGGGAAAGCTATGAACGCTATACCGCGCTCAAGAATAAGGTTGTGCGGATACAGGACGAGATTGACGTCCTGAGCGGACTGATCGATGTCTGCACCTCCTACGAAACCAAAGGACGGCAGATCGAGGCTTGTGAATGGTTCAAACGTAGAGCGCTAAACATTGAGGAGTATCTCAGGTTTCGTGGAACCCGTGAGAACATGATCAAGGCTGAGGCTGACTACCGCGAAAGGGAGGTACTTCTTCAGCATGGGCAAAATGCGCTTGAACAACGCCTCGCCCAGCGAAATGCCATGGAAAAGAGGCTGAATGAGGCTGGCGTCAATGACATGGTCGAAAAGCTAAGGCTTCAGGACGAACAAAAAATTAGAGCCGCAGGGGAATTGAGGGGTGAAATTCAGCGCTTCGACACGGCTATCAAAGGCGTTGTGGGGTTGCAGCAGAATGCCCACTATATCAAAAACCATCGGCCACTGTTCGAAGCGATCAATGCCGTAGCCAAAACATTGTCTCCCCTGCCCGCCAGTGCCGTTGAAGCGGATGCCGTTGACCATAACTTGGAGGGCGTCAGGAGTTTTTCTGCGCTCGAGACAGATATCAAGGCTCAGCTACAGAAGGCTTTTGCTGAAGCAGACGCGGCTGAAATGCAACTGAAGGAGTTTGAGGCCCTCAAAAATACCCAAGGTCGCTCCAGTGTTCGGGTTCCGGAGGCAATTTCGACGTTTCAGGAAAGCCTCCGCAGGGACGGCTTTGATACAAAATTGCTGTTTGAGCTTGTCGATGACGTTGATGAAGAATGGCAGGACGTGATCGAGGCATATCTGGGCCAAGACAGGCTTGCAATTGTTCCCCTGCCTGATCAGGCAATCGGGGCCATTGATGCGTATCGGCGCCATCCGAACACTAGCCCTTTCCGGGCTGTAAAGGTGCTGAACAGCGCTTGGGCGGTCGCCAAGGGGCGGCGCGCAAAGCCCAATAGCATCGCGAGCAAAATTACAGCGAGCGATCCAACCATCAGAGCAATTCTGGATGACCGATATGGCGATATCATCTGTATTGAAGATAGCGAAGACTTTAAACGCCACGCGCGTGTTCTAACCCGAGACTTTACGACACAGAGCGGAGGCATGGTGTCAAGGATCAGGCCTGCCGATGGTGCCTTGCTCTCTTCGACCACATCGCCACAGATGGCGGCAAGGCTTCAGGAAAGCTTCTATGAAGCCCAGAGCCAGCTAAAGAAGGCGACGCAGGAAGTCACGAGAATTGAAACCGATCATGCAGCAGCCAAGCGATTCATTACAGCCCATGATCGGTGGCAAGAGCGCCGCATTCGAAAGATTTGCGAAGAAATAGATGACATTGCGAACGGGAGAGCATCAATCCAGAAACAGATTGAAGTCGCGTTTGCAAGTGTCGACGCGGACCTACAGACAGAGTTTCAAGCACTTGAACAGGACATTCGGGAGGCACAAAAGGAGTTGCAGGACGACGAGGCTCGCTATGAGAAAGCCAAGGAGCTATTCAATAAACAGAAGGCAATCCTCGGAATCTTACCTGAGCTTAGGAGCTATCGCACCCGTTTGGAGCTGAATAAACGGCCGACTGCCGCTGACTTTGCCATGACGAGCTTCTCAGCGCTTTTCAAGCGAAATCTGGAGCAGAAGCAAGCTCGCTCTTCCCAAGCTCTTTCGATTGCCGCGCGGATAAAATCACTGGAGACCGCCCTGGCTGGAACGGCGACGGTGTGTGATCAGGAAAAGCAAAGGCTGGAGCCTGAGATTGAGGCAGCCGGTGCGAGGATAGTCAAGGACTATGCGAACTATGTCCGCGATTTCCAACAGGACCCAATACTGGACTTTGAAACTCGCCGGGCAGATATCCATGACCACGTGTCACGGCGCCATGCAAAACTGGAGGATCATGTCCTTCTCGATTATGAGGCCAAGCTAGCGGAAGCGCTAGTGCAAGTCGATGAGATGCTGCAAGGGCGGTATTTGACCGAGCTTCATGGCCGAATTCAGGAGATCGATATCCGGCGGAACAGTATCAACAATAGCCTTCGCAAAAGCCCCTTCCATGGGGAACACTATCGGTTCGTCATGAAATGCAAGGCAGATTACCTTCCCCTCACAAAATTGGCGGACCGAGTTGGTGGCGATGGCGCTCAGCTTAGCCTCTCGGTGGATCCGGACGATATCAAAGACCTTGAAGAGGATGATGTGGAAGCGCTTGAGAAACTGAAGCTGCTGATCTCCTCTCCAGAGTTCGAGTATGATGAGTTTACCGACCCGCTCGCCTTTTATGACTTTGAGCTTGAGATTGGTCGTTACGAGCAGTCCGAGACGGGTCGAACGGTCTTTAGGAAAAAGACAACCTTTACGCACGGCGTTGGCACCCGTTCCGGAGGAGAGATACAGGCCCCCTACTATGTTGTACTGGCATCTGCCATGTCCTCGCTCTATCACGGCAGGAGCATTAACACCCATGACTCGCTCGGCATGGGCCTGATTTGTCTCGATGAGGTGATGAACAAGACCGATAGCCCAAACATGCGGCGGTTCATTGACTTTCTCGTCAGCATCGGCCTTCAGCCCATCATGGCGGCGCCAGGTAAGGAAAGGAGCACCTTCCAGAGCCGATGTGACACCGTCATCGATATCGTGAAGATCGAAAACAATGCAATGCTTGATGTTCTCTATCCAAAAGATCGGCTCCATGCAGAAATCAAGGCATCAGATCCCAACGAAAGACCACTAGAGGCGTTTGCGCGTGACGACGACTGATCTTCCGGAGGCCCTGCAGCGCGAACTCTGCAAGTTGGCTGACAAATATGAGCGTGCTAGGTGGAGCGGCGCGAGAGAGCCCACACTAAAGTCCCCTAGTCCGACCTTGATTGGGCAGGAACGAGAGCGCACGGATGCGGCGCTGGAGCATCTATGCCAAGCGCGGGCACTGAAACCAGTCTTTGGCAGCCGTCGGGACCAAGCCCATGTCATTGAGCGGTACAAGATCGCGAACTTGGAATCGTTGAGCGAACAGTTGGGTAGGACCTTGCTTGGTGATCGTGTCGAACGCGGTTTGGTTTCTATTTCTCATATCTATGCAGACCAAGCAGAGGCCCGCACCTTTCAAGACTGGGTAATCCGAGCAGCAACCGAGAAGTGGCGCACAGGTCAATCTTTCCTTGGCTACCGTATTGAAAACGCCTTAGCCCTTTCAAAGGTCGTTAAGGTTTCCAGCTTACTCATTGCAGGCAAGGGCGTCGGCAAAACAATCAGAAAGTTCAGCACTGAATTTGTCAGGGACAGCAAGTTCGTGGGAGACCACCAGAGTAAGATACAACGATTGTTGGGTGCCTATTATGGCTTTGAGCCGGAAACTGCACCAGATTTTCTGAGCAAGTTTGGACTCGGGACTCCAGCCGCGCCTGTATTCGTTTCCGGACAGCTAAAGGCTGTGTATGGCGGCCACTCTGGCGTAGACGTTGGCGAAGTCCCGTTTGTTGGGTTGCCACCAAATGGCGCCTTCTCGCCAGCGCTAGAAGTGAAGGCCGTTTTGACAATCGAAAACTGGGAGAGCTTTTACAGGCATATTGTCGAGGCCCCAGAGCGTGAAGTAGTCGTTCTCTATACCGGGGGGTTTGCATCGGGGGAAACAGCTTCTATCCTTAAGACGTTGATAAGCGCTGGACTCGACTGGTTTCATTGGGGTGACATCGACCCCTATGGCTTAGCCATAGTTCATGCGCTTGAAAATACAGTAGGCTATACCTCAAAGCCGCATCTTATGTCTCTCAAACGGCTACAAGAGATTGGAACGCGTGCTGACCGGCCTGCAAATGCGAAAATCCTGAACGACCTAGCCAGTACAGACAGCTGGATGCAAGACTTGGCGCAGTATTTCCTGAATGAAAATAGCACTAGGTGGCTTGAACAAGAGAGGCAAGACCCTGAGCCAATTTTTCACCCTTCGAACGTCAAGCCAGTTGTAAATCCGACTTCGAGGAAGCTAAGTCGCTAGTGTTATTCTGAAAAGAAATCTTGCCATGGTGCAATCGATAAGAAGCCTCCTCGCTCACACATCAAGCGCAATTTTCTTAAAGTTTTCGCGAATTTTTGACCGTTCCTAGCCAAGGCGATTAGGCTATCAAATCAACACATTAGAGTTCAGATTCTGAATGATGGTGCCCTCCCTATGTCATCAGCTTTATCCCTTCCAGACAAGCCGAGGCTCTCTTTACATCCGGCCAGATATTTCAGATTCACACTACACCCTGAAATTCAAAATCACCTGGGCCACATCCCGTTTCAGCCCAAAGTACCTTCATGGATAATTAAGGATTTCGACCGGCTACAGGCACACATGCTTGAACAAAAAATCTGTATTTCCGTCAACATGTTCCGAGCGACATCAAAGCATACCACCTACGAGTATTTTGGTGGCTTTGCAGCTGTAGCTATCCTGATAAAACTGAATACCTTACAAGGAGAGGAGATGAACCAACTCAAAATTCCAATCGCCAACTATCCCAGTATTTCAACCGACCGCATTCGTACAATTGCTGGTAGCGAGCTTTTCTGCTTATCCACTTTTCAGAAGGCCTCACTGACAGACATTAAGGCTTTATACCAAGGCCAACGGCCCTCGTCCAAAATCTCTCCTGAACCCGATGCTTTTGGAAGTAGCTTACGGAAAGGAAAAAAATAATATTCACCCAACACATTAGTGGGGTTCCGCTTCACACCATCCCGGACCTGCAACGGCGCCTCCAACAAGTTCACGATTCGTTTGATACCCAACCAAAGGTTCAGTTGGCTTGCACACGCTGGACAAACGCACTTGCTGCCTACAGCCAAGCTGCAAAGCTCACTCCCCAATCCGAGAAAAAGCAAGCGCAATTGGTGTTGGGCGATCTTCCACTAATGGGGCTCATCAACACAAAATCTCCAACAGACCCCAAAATCAAAGCCAAGTTTGAAACGCTCTATATCAACATCGTCGCCGCAAGTTTGCTCGCTGCGGAATGGTTTGATCGACAAGGTACAGTGCCAACTTCGATTACAGGTGCGGGGGCGGCACTTAGGTCCGCCAGGAAAAACAACCGGGGCATCCTTGATCTATTTGTTCACACTACGAATGACCTAAAACAGTTCCTGGCCCACCTTGAACGCCTCGAGGTCGACAATACCGTTCCAAAGCCTCTAATCAATAACGTGATCACTCCCTGGCGGAGGCTACTTGAATATGCATGTGAGCGAAAAAAAGGAAAGCGGGCGCATAGCAAAGGCAGCCTGTCTTTAACCATTTCACTCGTCTTGGGTGACTCAGGCGATACATCCGGTCGACCACCACGCGTATTGCAGACAAGATACAACGACGACAGTGCCAACAGTCATACCCCAGTACGTGAAAACAGCTATTTTACGCCCTCGACAACATATGTTGAACATCCTCGAACGGATACATCTCAACCAAGTGCCAGATGCTCAAGCCTACAACACAAAGTTAACAGGCGTATTAATCAGAGCCTCGTCATGGGGCAACTATTATCCCTCACCCACCCAAAATCCCTGAGTCCAAACATTGTGACCACAATCAGGCTGGAATGCATCAAACAACTTCAAGACCCGGACAAAATAGGCACCTCCCGTTGGAGAAACAGCCTAGTCATTCTGCTATCCCTTGTGTTTGGCAGGCCAGTCTGGTTGATCAAGAGTTTGAAACCCAGGCCTTTTGGCCCAAACCGAAAACCTAAAGAAGTGTGTTGGGTGAAGATCGAGGAAAAATGGTGCCTCTACGACAAAATCCAAATCCCACGCGAGCACCTTCCCGATCATATAGAAGACAATGTCACTAACCAGCTATTTGCCCATAGAGAATCCCTGGGGTGCCTTCTTCCTGTGCCTCAGGAGCTTGCTGGCTACTTGGATCAGTATCTTGCTGACACCACAGAAGTAGCGTGGCATTTGCCCGAGAATGAAGGCCAAACCCTGAGGGGATTTTCATGCCTGAAGCACCGGCAAGTTACACTTACCAAAATTGCCACCCATCTTTTGCTTTCTCTTCGGCATGCTGGTGTTGATAGCGTCATCCAGGGACATATTTGCGGGACGTCAGCCGATCAAACACCCGCATTGTTTTACTCACAGGTGACACCTAATGCAGTGATTTCCTGCTTTAACAGCTATTTGGAATCGCTAGGATTTGAGACAGAACCGGTAGCCCCAGTCGACGGGGTGCTCGGTAGCCTTTTAGTGCCCCGCTCAGAACGCATTCACCGCCATTTCCAAGAAATGCGCGCTGAGATCCAAAGTTTGGATGCCAACGAATATCGGGACGTATACAATCATCATAACCTACTGACTTTGTATACATATTTGGTGTTATGTCTGGCTACCGGGCATCGACCGGTTATAGAACCGTTTGAATACCTCCGCGACTTCGACTTGGAAGCTGGCTTTGTCTGGATCTGCGATAAAGTGGTTCGCACCAACCATTCGTCCCGAGTCGTCCCACTTTGCCAAACCTCATTGACGCAAATGCTACGCTATATTGATCATTTGAGGTGTCTCAAAGAGAAGCTGATGCCCAGCAACAGCACACGGGTGCATTTCATAGAAGGCGTACTTGCCAGTCGTCAGCCACTATTTTTTCTTTTCACAAATTCTGATCCCCAATCGCTTTCTCCACAGGTCCTCAAACACAAAGAGAATTTTATCGGCCCGCTGCCACAGAATTGGCAACGCCACCAATTGCGAAGCACGTTTACTGGAAACGCATGGGACGAAAGCATCAATGCTTTCATGGGCCACGCTTTGATCGGCGTTGGCCCATTGAGTTGCACGAGCGGATATAGCTTTGCTCACCTCAAAGCCATCGGCCATCAGGTACAATCCATGATGGATGAATTGGGCATTCTTCCGTTTGGTGCCGCACCATACCCTTATCGTATTGAAGCGTATCATCCACCTATGAAACAGGAGGGAGAAACCGGGCGACGTAAGAGAGCAAAAAACAGAGAAACATCCCGACATATCGCGATCCAGAAATATGACCAACTTGAAATCGACCACAAGTTTAACTGCGTCGACATTTCGTCAGCCGAGCAATATGAACGCACACTTAAGGATATTGATGCCGAAATTGACGGCTTGAACTTAACGGCAGAAGCACTGGTTAACATCAAAGGAAAACTGTTACGGACGGCACAAGAGGTCGTTAGGGTGAATAAGCTGCATGTGAGTTTGCCTCAAGTGCCGACGAGGTTGACCTTTGAGCGTTCTTTCCGAAGCGAACAATGGTTTTCCAGTGCTCGCTACATTCATGTATGGGAACGACTATTTAAAGACAGGCTAAACTTGATCACTCGTTCGTCCAATGAAGACGAAAAAACGCTGATTGGCCTGATCCTCTATTCTGCAATTGTACATGGTGGTTTGACTGACCTTGAGATGGTGAAGAAGCTGGCAGGCACCCTTTCAAAATCAGAACCCACGCTTCAGCGAATGGGCCCATATGCTTGGTTTGAGCTGCGCGTCGAAGCGGTCGGTCGGGGTAGCCGTTACAGCATGAAGCTCGAAGACGAGAGGTGCTATCGACACCGGCACTGGTTCCCGGATGCAATCAGCCTAGCACTTATAAGACGCCTCTGTAGAAGGAAGAAAGAGGCACCTGAACAAAAACCCCAGAAAGTAGGCTTGCAGACTAAGGCCGTTTTTTTACTCATCCAGAAAGCTGTTTTTGCAGGAATACCCAATAAGACTTCCATCACTAAGCTTGATCAACTTGCTGCCGCAGGGTTCTGGTCTCTGGAAAGCGGTCAGGGAGTTGAAATCAGTGAAGCCCTCCAGTCACTCGCTTCAAATCATTTCCGGGCCTTTTCCGTTTGCCCAAAGGCATGGAGATCCTTGTTTAGCACACTCAATGAAGTAAATCAGGTGTCTGCGCAGCTTCCCCGCGACGAACGTGCCGCTCGAGGTAATATTTTGAAAAAGGACCCCAACGAATGGGGGACATTTTATGATCAAGAATTACTGCCCGCCATTACACCACCTTCATTTGAAAACGGCAAAATCACCACTAACCAAGCCATAGTCGGCCTGAGACTTCTTCGAGAACGAGACAATCTGCCCGCACACTTGCGCCTCGCCATTGATTGGCTAATTGAGGTCGCTGTGAGAAAAGACAACAGCCCAGCCACACTCCAGCGCTACTGTTCAAACCTCGTCCTACCCCTCATCTATGAAACCAACGGGGAAGTGCCGGACCTGCAGGACGAAGTATACCTTCAAGAATTATACACCAATATGCAGACCTTCCACACGAGCCAAGGGGAGACTGACTATCTGATGGGGCGGCTGGCGGATTTCCATAGCTTCGCCATGAAGGACCGCCGTTATCGATTACCCGAGCTAGAGACCTTGCCATGGCACAATCGCCAACGACATACGCGCGTAAGAACGAGAATTCTATCCATTGAGCAGGTGCGCAAGGCGACTGACCTTATGCTACAGAATGAGCCAAATATGATAGAGAGGCGCAAAATTGCCCTATACGTCACGCTTGCCTTCCGGACCGGCATGCGTCTGGGAGAATTGGCAAAATTGCGGGTCTGCGAAGTTGAGAAATCCGACGATTTCGTCGTTACCATCAGGAACAACCCATATGGGGACAACAAATCAAAAGCCGGACACAGACGAATACATCTAAGCGCATTTCTAGATGGCGATGAGCTCAAAGAGTTTCGTCTCCTGATGAACCACAAAACGGCATCCAAAAAGCATCTTCTCAAGCCACTTTTCGACAAGAACGATACCGGCATCCCCTATAAACCCAGCGTTATCTCCAAAATGTTCTCAACGGCAATGAAGGCGCTGACGGGCGACGACGACATCGTGTTCCACAATCTACGACACAGTTGTTTCTCCTACCTCCATGCAACGCTTGAAGAGGTGTATGAAGTCTCTCAGGTTTTCACAGGGCTTTCCATCGAACAACTCAGAAGTATCCGCGCGCACTTGATGGGACACGCATCTAACCGCATGGGCCTTTATTACACTTTGGCGGCCTTCGCCGGCCATGCTGATCCGCGTGAGACCATGACAAGCTACCTCCACCTAACTGACCTTATCCTTTTCCAAAAGCTTCAAAAACAGTCACTTATCGTCGGTTGCGATAAATTAGCCCAAATCGCTGGGGTGCAAGGGAAGAGATTGAATGGGCGCAGCCCCCAAGAGCAGCACGAGTATCTAGTCACCCAGCCCATCGCCGGTGTCAGGGAACACCGATACAAACCTCTAACCATTCCGCCCTTTTCGCTAGGATCGAGCGATGGATTGTCAATTGAAAGTGAAGGTCCCAACCTTACTTTGACTAACACAATTTTACGCCTCATCGAGGAAGGTTCCCGCAGCCGCAACGTGGCAGATCAGCTCGGGATCGAACGCAGACAGGTAGATGAGTGGATTCAGAAGGCCCGTGTATTGCTGCAGCTCACTACCCGCCGCGGAAATAAACGGCTGCAGCCTCACAATAACAGCTCTATTCTCACGGTGAAGGCGCCGAACGACAAGTCCGTGCGACTGGAATTGGCAAATGTGCTCGAAATCATTCCGGATTATCTCGGCTCCATGACAGGGCAAGAGATCGCAGAGTTTACGCTCATGGTGTTGAGGGCTTCCTCACCCGCCGCTCGGTCTTACCGACTACACCGCCCGGCCCAGATCAGCGCGGTTGTCGACTTCTTTGCCCCCATGATCCCAACGAGCCGGTGGCAGTTCATCATTGGCATTCCAGACGGTATAGACCGTGAGACGACGGAAGCAAAGTGGAGAAAGACTATTCCCAGACAAGCTGCATACCGCTTCAATGTGAGGAACGCCATCATCAATCCCCAGTTTCCCGATGGAATTGCCTTTATGCATCTAGTTAATCCAATCGGGAATCGCTACTCTAGCCTACCCAAAATCGTGGCCTATCTGGCAGCAATTGCCTATTGCGACATTGATGATTTAACTGCCTTGGTTGAGGCTGCTGACGCCGCGTAGCACCGCCGCCTATATCATGTTTTGTCCGGGAAAAGGCCTGGCATCCATCTGCCTGCCAATGCAGCTGGGAATGTAAGCCGCAGTGGCGCCCGTGTGCTTGCACTTGTGAGTACGCCTCGATCCAGCAAGGCCGACGTAATGCGCCGCGCGGTACGTTCACTGGCGTTCAAGAGGGGGGCGACATCACCGCGTGGCAGTTCGCCCCGAAACAGAACGGCCTCCATTACATTTCCGGACTTGGTTGGCAGGCGGTCTCCGCGGATTTCTTCTTCCACCCAAATCAACATGCGATCCCGCAACCGGTCTGGCTGAACCAGCTCTTCCATGAAGCTAACCTGGTCAATGCAGGCCTTCAGGAAGAATTTGGCAAACTCCGCGAGCGACTCTTCGCTCAGGTTGCCACGGCCGTCCAGGTCATTGCGTCGAGGTTGATCGCAAGCTGCCAGATGCGCCTTGTAGGTTTCGACGTTGCGGGCAAGCCCGCGCGCAATTGACCAAATGCCGCCTGTATCGAGCGCATCACGCAGCATGGCATAAGACATCAAACGAGATACACGCCCGTTGCCATCCAAAAATGGGTGAAGCCAGGCAAGTCGATGGTGTGCGGCGGCGGCGGCAATGATGGAATCCAACCTACCCAGCTTTTCATATGAAGCCTCAAAACGCTTCATGAAACGAGGCAAGGCCCCTGGACTGACTGGAATATGCCGTCCGACCTCTACATCTCGATCACGCATTTTCCCCGGCACGACCTCGATCTTACCTTTCGTGACCGGATCTTCTACCCACAGCAGCTCCTTCGGGAGCAATTCACAGAAACGGCGATGGATTTCCAAAATGCCTACAGATGAAGTCGCCTTGCCCTTAAGGCCATCTTCATCAATCCATTTCTGCACAGCAATGTGGGCTTCAGCCTCAAGCTGCAAGTCACGCTGTTGAGGGTCGGCGCTATAATCTTTGTTCATTGCGCGTTCGATATCGATCGGATGCGTATCATGCCCCTCTATCAAATTGCTATAATAGCAGTTCATCGCGCGTACGAGATCGGACAAGGCGGTAACCACGCCGGCGGGCAGGCTCCGCCGCAAACCTGTCGATTTAGCGGTCAGCTCCAAAGCGAGATCAGCCAATTCCCCCCGATGTTTGGAGCTTTCAGGCACAAGCATCGGCTCCATGCTTGTAACAGCTTCACCTCGATCTACGGGCATTTCCTTGTCCATATTTTTGGCCGCTTACTTGTCCGGTTTCAAATGAGTAATAAATACATATATATCATAATGTTATATTTTTAGATAGGCGTTTATGTCGGAACAATTGGCCACTTTATTGGCCTTCGAATTATAAGACAACTCTATGCTTTCAGCATCGCCCAAAGGACGAGAGATCCCTGGCTACATTATGTCATGAAAACAGACGGCCGGTGAGGACGGTTGACAAGAACACCCACATCAAAAAGAGCGATTTATCTGGTGATGAAAGAGTGATTTAGTAAACAGGCGGTTTAACGCCGCCTGTTTACATTATCTTTGGTGGAACGATCCGGGTTGTCCCGCGCATACTCACGGCCGTTGATTTTGACAACATGTGCATCCGGATGTTCGCCGCGTTTGATTTCAGCGACAACATTCCTGCGCGGTACATCTTTTCGTGCACCAATATCATAGTGTTCATTGCGGCCCCCAGGGCCGTCATTTTTGCCAACAATTTTTGTCATTTTGACTTCTCCTGCTATTTGGCTTTCCATCAGTTAAGTGAATTGATCACACGCCCGACCTAACGCAAGCGCCGTTTCATCCGTTCGATCTGTTCGGGAGAGCCTTCAGCCTCAAAGCCGTTCCGGGTTTTCTTCACTCTAACGCCCGGACCCGCAGCCCTGCGGATTCCCTGCTCAATCGTTTTTTCAAACGATCGTTTCATTTCGCGTTCAAGCTGCTGCGAGCTTGTAATGCGTTTACCGTTAAACTTCATATCAATGCGTACCATGTCAGGCCTCCTATTATCCCTTGGGTGGAAAAGGGTCATTGCCGTATGAGTCGCGAGCGCGAATGCGTCCATCGCGACCATGAATCAGCAATTCACTTTGCTGGTTGCGGGCAATTTCGCGGGCAGCATCAATAGCTTCAGCCTGCGTGTCGTGAATGGATGTTGCCCGGGAATTTCCTTCGCCTTGGACAGCCCACTGGCCTTGCCTTGGCGTAACATGTTGATTTTTAGACATTTTACTAATCTCTTCCTGCATAACACGTTGACAAACACGCCATGTCGTCATATTATTTGTGACGTTTTGTCATAGGTGTGGCTCAAAAATATCGCCACACAATTGTGACGATTTCGTCATTGTAACAAATACGGAGTAGTCATGTCAAGTCCATCCGGCCCCGGTGAAATCTTTGCAACCCGACTAGCTGAAGCAAGAGAACTAAGACGGCTTAATCAGTCCGAACTTGCACGCAAAGCAGGGCTGCAGCCCTCTGCTATTGCCCATTTCGAAGGGAAAAGGCGTAAACCGTCGTTCGCTAACATTCTGGCGCTAGCAAATGCCCTCGGTGTTTCGTCTGATTATTTGATTGGTAAAGCAGACAATATTCAGGGAGCCACAACCGCCTTTCGAAACGAGGAGAAACTTACGGCTGATGATAGGGATTTTATTCAGTCAATCATCAATGCTCGTATTCAGAAAACTGAGGAAGAGTAATGGCCGAGCGCTTCCAGCTAAAGATGGCGAAACAGGAAGGTGAACGGTTTGCAAAGGAAGCTGGCTTCGACAGCTTTCCCATCTGCCCGCGTACCATAGCAAGTAAACACAATATCCTTATTGAAGCTAAGCCGCCTGACATCGCGGGGGTAAGTGGCGGGATCATTTTTGTGAACAACCAGGCCATAATTTTTCACGCGACAAATATTGAAAATGAAGGCTTCATAAATTTCACTATATCTCACGAGCTAGGGCATTTCTTTTTGCCCGGACACCCTGAAGCAATTCAAGAACAAGGTGGGACGCACGTCTCTAAAGCCGGCTTCACCCAAGGAGATTCCTCTATCGAACTTGAAGCGGATCACTTTGCCGCAGGCCTTCTGATGCCCGAACATCTGGTGAGAACACATATAAATCAGAATCCTCCCGGCCTGGACTCGATATTAGAGTTAAGTTCTATTGCAAAATGTTCTGTTACTGCCGCAGCAATTCGTACAGCTGAATGCAGCCGAGATCCCATCGCAATTGTTGTTAGCTCCGCTGATACCATTGCTTACGCATTTATGTCAGAAAGCCTTAAAGATTTCAGACCACGCTTTTTGAGAAAAGGTTCGGCACTTCCAAACTCAGCGACTGCTCAGTTCAATAAGGCCCCAAATCAGGCACTTACTGCAACTCGCAAATGTGCGCAGACAACGTTTTCAGATTGGTTTGGAGGGGAGCATTCTTTCGTGATGGACGAGGAAATTCTTGGCCTTGGCCAATATGGATTTACGCTGACGGTCTTATCGTCGGAGGAAGTGCCCGGACTTGATGATCCTGATGATGAGGAAGAAGACAATTTAGAAGAGAGCTGGACACCGCGTTTTGCTTATGGGCGGTAGTCCTGTCGAAGAGATACGCATTTCATTTCAGCATACAAGGTCAGCAATAGACACCTTCAAAGCCCCCGCAATTTCACTGAGAACGGTGATCGTGGGGTTCCGAACGCCCCTTTCAACACCTGAAATATAGGTGCGGTGCAGCCCTGACCGAAAAGCCAGCTCCTCCTGCGAGATGCCTTGCTCCCGCCGGATTCTTGCAATGTTGACGCCGACTTGCTGCTTGATATCCATGCAGCAACTGTTCGGCCATCGTAGATTATTGGTCTACAGACTATGAGTCACATTCGGTATTGATGCTCGCCTCGAATTGCATACTATAAGTAACAAATAAATACGAGGAGAACAATATGCTAAGAAAAACTGTAGCGAGCCTGGAAGCCGATCAGGCGATGGAAAATGCGAGGCGGCGCCAGTGGGAAGCAGAACAGCACGCAAAAACTGAAAAGCTAGTTCAGGGGGCGGTGGAGGACGCGGTCCTGGAACAGACCAATCCTGCAGCTGCCAAACAGAGAAAGAAAGCGATAGCAGATGCCAAAGGCGTCGCGCCGTTTTGCCTTTTCTATTTGGTAATGGGGGGCATCGCCTACAGCAGTATAGGCCAATATGAAAACTTGGCGTTTCTCAACTTCCCCGGAGTCGGTTGGCTAATGGGGTTTGCAATCTTCTATTGCGGCATCGTCATACCTACGAGAAACGTTCGTTGGCCCTACCTGCCTGGGATCGCGGTGATGCTTTACCCAATATATGATATGGCACCATTTTTTACATCCTTGATTGGCATGCAGGAAAACATGCAAAATGTTGGCATTGTCGCCGCCGTCATGTTTGGGTTTTGGTTTATGGTGCTGCGGACAGCTCGAACCGCCCAAGGGTTTGCGTAGAAGCTTGAAAGTAGAAACCACGCGCTCCCATGTCCAAAGGGCCCACAAAAAATGAACACGGTTAGATACCCGTTTTACACAATACTATCGACGGTCAATGCGCCCTACCGAGAGCACATTGATGCCGACCCGCTTGCCGAGTGCATTCGCAATGTTGGCGAAGTGAAGGAGTACATTGGCCAAGTCTGGGGCTTTTTCGGGGAAGTACCAATCACGCATCAATTGGCTTTTGCTGCCCACTATTCGATGTCCCCGAAAGAGCTGCAGGCGGCAGCAAAAAGGTTCAGCGAACTCTCGGGTGCGTACTTCAAAATCTGTGAAATCGACCTCTGATAATCGATGAAAATAGCTCTGAAACACGCCGAATATAGGTGTCGTTTTCGCCGCAACATGGGTTATTTTTACCATAAAAATTTGAGACCATTTTGAGTAAGTTTTAAATGCGACCCAAATTGATCGGCATTAATCGTTATTGTCAGAGCGCTACAGTTAATCGTAAAATTGTTTTAATATCAGTATTTTAATCCTATAATACCGATTAACACCTCACTCCATCTAATCACACCTTTAGATTGGTATACACTGGCAGTGTAGAGGTCGACGGTTCGATCCCGTTCGGCTCCACCATCAAAAACCCTCGCCACCTCGGCGGGGGTTTTGCTTTTCAGCATCGGCGCGTGCCGAACCTGCAACGGCACTTTGGGTTGCCATTGCCCACTCAGGTGTTATCGTACCAATTCATATGTGAAATGAGATAGTTGCGCACACAATCGTGCAGCATAGGGCTCACGGGCGCTGTCCCTGTTCATTTTTGGTTCAGTATGGGATGGCCTTAATCGGATGATCTTTTAAGCGAAGTATGGGGGAAATCATGAACCAGTGGATGAAACGGTCAAAGGCCGTGCTGAGCACTTTGATCCTTGTCACCCTTGCCGCATGTTCCGGCGGCAATGATCAACCAAGCGAAGACGATATCAAGAACGCAGTCGCCTTCAACCTGCCAAGCGGGCTCGAGGTCGCCGACGTTGAAATCCTGGTGAGCGAAAACGCGGGCTCGCAAGTGGAGCCACTGATCCGAAACCGCTCCAATATCACCCTTGAGTTCACCGACGACTTCGTCACGCCGGTAGCGCAGTATGACGACAAGGTCGTACTCAAGAAACTGTATGAAAAAGGGCAGGAGCTCAAAGGTACGCTCATTTCCTCGGCACGCCTCAAGGGCGAAAGCTGGTCTGTGAGCACCGACCGCTTTGACATTACGCGTGTGCAGGGCAATGCGCTCAGCCAATATGTGGCAGGCAATTACGCCTTTGAAGACACGGACGAAGCCGCCGCCTTCAAACAGGCTTATGAAGACAGGATTGCCCAGGAAGCGGAAGAAGCCCGTGCCGCGCTCGCCGCTGCGGAGCAGGCAAAGGCCGAGCGTATCGCAGCTTTCCGCAAGCTTCTGGTCGGCACCTGGACGGCAACCGGCCCGATGATGCGCAATGGCGGCGTCTATACCGGGCGTGACCGCAAATCCACCGCCGGGCTTGAAATGACCTTCCCGGAAGGCGAGGAAGCAACCGGTGTGGTGCCCATGACGCTTTATGTGCTCGACAACCCGGTCGACAGCCTGCCGGTGAAGGCCGGTTTCACCGTCAGCCCTGACGGCAAATCGGTCAAGATCAACGCGCGCAGCAACACACACTCCAAGCTGAACTTCTATATGAATGAGATCTGGACCATGGGCGAAGACGGCATGCTGGTAACCGGCTCCGGCCGCGACCGCTGGACCATCCAGATGGAAAAGGACGGCGCCGCAACCGCTGCGAAAAAAGCAACGGTGGAGAAAATCACCGCCTATGATGCGGCACTTCAGGAACTGGCGACCAAACACCGCGCTGGCATGGCACCGGCCCGCTTGCGCGACATGCGCCTGAGCGAAAACACCTTCTCCTATGTGATCCTCGAAGCGCGGCGGACCGAGAGTGCGCGTGTCTTTGGCACCAAAGAGTATGATGGCGATTCGAACATCGCACTCACCGCCATTCACGCCGGTGTGCTGGATGAAGGTGAGGCAGGGGTCGTCAAGGTCACTTACCGCCGGTACAATCAGCGCCCCTATATCCAGGGCTCGACCGCGAATGGCGTGACCTCCGAGCGCTTTACCGATTATGGTCGCTACACCATCGAACTGGTCGAAAAGCTGAAGTAGGGCAGGACCACGTCAAACAAACCCTCCCGGTGCCGCGCGACCTGCGGCACCGTTTCACTGTAAAGTCCACCCCAACATCACGGCCTGCTCATAGGCCCAGCCCGCGCCAGGGGGCGACAGAAGCCATACAAGAGCGATCAGGTTCAATCCGGCCATGAACCAGAAAACGGTACGAAACGGCTGTTTGCGGGTTTTATGCCGGAACAGCCACTGCCCGAGGTAAGCGCCCGGCCAGCCGCCGAGAAGCGCCAGCAAATGCAGGCTCTGCTCGCGCACCCGCCACCAGCCCCGTACCGCCGCCAGCTTGTCGAAGCCATAGACCGCCGCCGTCAGCACCGCTGCCGCCAGATAATAGGCCAGAACTCCAACAAGCAGGCCGTCGTAAAACTCGCCCATCCACCCGGATCCTTTTGCATGCCGCCGTGTTGCGCAAAATCATGCCCGCCTCTGAACATACGGTCAAAGCGGCATCACCAAATCGATTAAATTTTATCATTTATTATCAGAACATTAGGTGAAAAGTCGCCACAATCCTTAAGCTGACTTTTACCCGCCCCGTGCAAGACTAGGGCCTTAACATACTCCCGATCAGGCAATTTGGAGACCGAAGATGCGCGTTATCGCCGTCACGTCACAAAAGGGGGGGTCAGGCAAAACCACCCTTACGGGCCACCTTGGTGTGGCCGCAGAACGCGCGGGCGCAGGGCCCGTGGCACTTATCGACACAGACCCACAGGGCAGCCTTTCCGACTGGTGGGCCGAACGCACAGAGGGCGGGCCATCCTTCGCCCGTGTGAACATCGGCTCGCTGGCACAGGACCTGCAGATGCTGCGCGAACGCGGCATCAAGCTTGTTTTCATCGACACACCGCCCGCCATCACCCGCTCCATCCAGGCGGTGATCCAGAAGGCGGACCTTGTGGTTATCCCCACCCGCCCGAGCCCCCATGACCTGCGCGCGGCGGGCGCAACGGTAGACCTTGTCGAGCGCGCCGAAAAACCGCTGGTCTTTGTGGTAAACGCCGCGACCGCCCGCGCCAAACTGACGGGCGAAGCCGCGATCGCGCTGTCGCAGCACGGTACTGTCGCGCCCACCATCATCCACAACCGGCAGGATTTCGCCGCCAGCATGATTGATGGCCGCACGGTGATGGAAGCCGCCACAGGCGGCAAGTCAGCGGAAGAGATCGAGGCGCTCTGGGCCTATGTCGATGACCGCATCAAACGCCTGCCGGTCAAGGCAAGCTTCAAGGCAACGCCGATCCACCGCGGAGCCTTTGGCACCCGGGCCGTGGCAGCCGCGCCGCAGTTCTAGTTGAAAGGGTTATTGTAATGACAATGGCATCCCTGAGCGCGGCGCTGATCAGCCGGCACAGCCCCCGGCAGGTGGAACGCAAGACCGGCGAACTGGTGCTGCTCGCCCCCAAGGTGACAGCGGAACCCGTGAAGCCTGCGCCGAAACCCATCAAGGTTTCGACCAGTTCGGCAAAAGCGAAGGTCGAAAAAACGTCGGCCAAGCGCCAGAAAACCCGGCAACGCAAGACCTTGCGGCTCATGCAGGAAAGCCATCAGGCGCTTTGTGCCCTGGCGACCGAGAAGGGCGTAAGCCAGCAGTCGCTGATGGAAAGCGCGGTTGAGGCCCTGCTGCAGCAGGAAAGCGCCGGAACGGCGAAACACTAAGGCCCAGATGGGTTATTCCTCAAGCGGGGGCTTGGCGAAACAGTCATGCCCCGCACGCTTGAGTACCACGCAGTGGCGCACCGCATCCTGCATGCTGTCCACAGGGCCAAAGACAAGGCGGTAAAGCCCTTCCCGGTTAGCGTTTTCCAGCACTTCAGTGAACAGGCCGTCCACTTCGGTCTTCGGGTTGGCGACAATCTGTCCCTGCAGCTTCTTGATATCGCCCTCGTTCATCGCAAAACCGACCTCAAGGTGCCAGACGGTGTTCCAGTCTTCGGGCTTTTCGCGTTTGTCCCGTTTTTCCTCATAGCTCCTGATGATGGTGTCGGCATCATCGGTCACCAGATCCAGCGCCAGTGGTTTGTCGTCAAAACCGGTAACCGCAAGCTGGTCTGCATATTCAAGCGCCTTGGCGCGCGCATCATTGCCCAGTTGTTCCCGCATCGCCGGTTCCGCCTCAAGGGCGGGTGCATATTCAAGCCGTGAGGCCCGGTTCATCAGGCCATATGCGCGCACCGGGTCCGGCAGCACGCCGCCTTCGCCGTTCCAGTAAACCATGCCTAGCAGATACATGGCTTCCGCTTCGCCATCGAGCGCATATTGCTGCCAGATGTCGATGGCCTCCTTATAGTCCGCTTCGCTGTCGCTGCCCTCAAAAAACAGGATGTTGGCGAGGCTGAGCGCCGCACGTTTGTGCCCGAGGCGGGCCGCAAAGCGGTAATACATCAGCGCCACATTCTCGGATGCTTCCTTGCCCGCCCCCAGCCGGTTGATTTCCGCGAGGTGGAAAAAGGCGTCCGAATTCCCGAGCTCGCCCAGCCGACGCAGGGCCTCGGTACCGCCCTCGACATTGCCTTCACGGATCAGGTTGAGCGCGTCCTCAACCTCATCTTTCTCCAGCGAGGAACCGGTCTGGACCGCCACAGGCGGCGGCACGTCATCTTCAATATCCTGGGCATGGCCCACGGGCGCAACCATGAGCCCGAGCAAAAGGGCCGGCAGCAAAAGGACAGCTTTTCCAGACAGTCGCACCACAGCAGGAGCCTCAAATTTTAAGCAACTTTAGCGAAATTACACGTAAAAGCGGAAGCGTCAATTAAAGCTTCCTTTATCGCTCTCCGCTAGTCTTGCCATCAGTTACATCAGGCAAACAACGCTGAAAAGCGAGACAGTTATGAGACACCTTGGAACCGCACGGCGGATTCTTCTGGGCAGCGCCATTATGGGCCTTGCTGCCTGCAGTGGTACCGGTCAGGACCTTCACGCGCAATATCCGCAGCCTGCACAGGCACAGCCCGGTGGCATCCTTGCCATTGCAAACGACATGGCCGCAAAAGGCGACCACAGCGCAGCCGCGCCGCTTTACCGGCAACAGGCCAGCGCAACCGGCAACCCGGAGGCGATCGTTGGCCTTGCCCGCAGCCTATCGGCCCTTGGCAAATATGACGAAGCGGAAAATATCCTGCAGGACCTCGCGCTCAGGGGCAGCATGGGCCAGGAAGCCTGGTACCTGCTGGGCAAAAGCCGTATCGCGCTCGGCAAATTCGACACCGCCCTTATCGCGCTTGATCAGGCTGCCGCGCTCTCACCCATGGATACCCGTGTGAATTCCGCCCGTGGTATTTCACTGGCGGCCCTTGGTCGGGTCGGCGACGCCATTGCCGCCTTCCAGAATAGCGTCGATGCCGCGAGCCTTGGCAACCTGGCGCTGGTGTTCGCCATGACCGGCAATGCGGAAGCAGCAGTCAACATTCTCGAGCCGCTGGCCGCCAGCGGCCAGGCAACCGCGCAGGGTCGGCAGAATCTTGCCATGGCCTACCTGCTGGCGGGCCGCGAAAATGAAGCCCGCCAGATGGCGCGGCTTGATCTCGACCCCATCAGCGTGGATGAAACCTTCACCTTCTACCGCACGCTCGCCAGCCTGCCGGTCGACAAGCGCATGCAGGCCCTGACCACTGGCGTGATTGCGCCCGACTGGACCTTGGAGGAAAGCGGCAACCTCATGCTGGCGGAAAGCGACACACGCGACGCCGCCGCCATGCGCATCGCAGCCAAACCCGTGCTGGCAACAGTCGACCCCGCGCCGGAACCGGTGGTCGAGGCAGAGCCCGTACATGTGGCCGCGGTGCCGGAACCTGTGAAGGTTGATGTGGCGAATTATGAACTGAAGGAACTGCCGCCGCTTGTGGAGCCCCATGGCTGGGCACTGCAGATCGGTGCCTACCGGACGGAGAAAGCGCTGATGCGCGGCTGGACCATCCTCTACCGCGCCAACGCCGATCTGCTCGGCGATATTCCACCGCGCCGCTCAGAGGTGGATTTCGGCAACCGTGAAGGTAAACCTAAGGGCTTTTATTACCGCCTCAACGCCGGACCGCTCAAAAGCCTCGGGCAGGCGAGGGAATTGTGCCGGGAGCTGCTGACCCGCGGCACGGAATGCTGGGTGCGCCCGCCGGAGAAAAGCGAAGGCCGCGTCACTGCGCCCGCGAAGGAAAGCGACACCGCGCGCGACGTCAGTACCGCCAGCCGTGAAGACACCACCGCCACGAATCGCTGAGAAAGACACGATTTGACCTTGAATATTGGGCCATGCGTGCCCAGACTCTGGAAAGCGGGCTGCCTCTCGTAGGGGCCCGCTTTTCCGGTTTCGCTTGTTCAAGGAGACACCCGATGTCGCGCATGTCCATCTTCAACAGCCCGTTCCTCCTCGGTTTCGACCAGCTTGAGGATGTGCTCGACAAAGTGTCGAAAAACGCCGGTGACGGCTATCCGCCCTATAATATCGAACAGATTGGTGACAGCGCGATCCGCATCTCGCTGGCGGTTGCAGGTTTTGCGCGCGATGATCTTGATATCGCGCTTGAAGGCAACCAGCTTGTCATTCGCGGCAAACAAAAGGATGACGACGCGGAGAAGGCCTACCTTCACCGTGGCATCGCGGCGCGCCAGTTTGTACGCAAATTTGTGCTCGCCGACGGCATGGAGGTCTCGGACGCCTTCATGGAACACGGTCTTTTGCACATTGACCTTGCCCGCCCGCAGGCACAGGAACTGGTGCGCACAGTGCCGATCCGTTAAGCCATGCGGCAAGCCACCACCAACCTTACGGTCAACACCCGCGGCACCGGCCTTTATGAATTCACCCGCGAGCTGACCTCGTGGGTGACATCAAGCGGCATACACACAGGCTTGCTCACGCTCTTCATCCGCCACACCAGCGCGTCGCTTGCCGTCCAGGAGAATGCCGACCCCGACGTGCAGGCAGACCTCAGCGATGCTTTTGACCGGATCGCACCCGAGGGGCATGGCCTGTACCGCCACTCGGCTGAAGGACCTGACGACATGCCAGCGCACATCAAGGCGGCGCTCAGCGATGTGTCGCTCTCGATCCCGGTGATGGACGGCAGGCCTGCCCTTGGCACATGGCAAGGCGTTTATGTGTTCGAACATCGCGCCCACGGCCATCGCCGCACGGTGAGTTGCCACCTGCTGGGTGAATAAAAAAGCCCGCCGGGACAGGCGGGCTTTCTTGGTTGTCTGGCGACCGGCTGATCAGAAATCATAAACCAGGGTGGCGCGGGTCGCGGTATCCCAGGCAGCGGTGCCGATGGGCGCGAGCGAATCATATTTCACTTCAAACGACAGGCGGGCCTGCATGTGTGAATTGATGCGCGCGGAGAACTGCGCCCAGTTTTCAAGCGTGGTCGACTCTGTGCCAAAAATAGCCGAGGCGCGGTCCCTGAAGGTCAGGTTGTCGGTCAGCTTGAGCTCATAGGTGCTGGATACCCTGCCAAGGAATTCCGTGTTGGTATGCGCGGGCACCAGAAGGCCGTCTTCCAGCGTTTCCTCGACACCGCTGATCCGGATACCCGGACCACCTTCGACGCGCAGGCTCTGGTTCGCGGAGCGGAACACCTGGGTACCGATCGCGATGTTCTCGACCACGCGGTAATCGAAACCGGAGAATTTGTCGAGCTCAAGCTCGGTGAAGTTGAGCAGGAAAGCATCCTTCCACGGTTTCCACATCACTTCGTACTGACCGACAAATCGCTGCCGGGTGGTCACGCCCTCGGAGCGGCCGAAGTCGAACTTGAAATTCAAGCTGTGGTTCCACTTGGGGCCAAAGGCGCGCTCGAAGCTGAGGGCGGCGGAAACACCCTGCTCGTCGCTGTCGCCCGAGCTGGTGCTGGCGCCAAGCTGGGCCTGCCCGTCCCACAGCGTGGGGTCAAGGTAATACATGATGCCGCGGGCGCGCGATGCAGCCTCCGCCGCGTCTTGCGCCGCCTTTGCCGCGGCAAGCTCATCGAGATAGCCCTGCGACATCCAGGTTTCGCTGATGGTGCGCGCCGACTTCAGAAGCGCCACACGTTTTTTCGGCCATGTCTTGAGCGCCGTCTCAAGGAGGGTGTCGAACGTCGCCTTGTCGTTGGCGGCAGCCGCGGTTTTCAGCATTTCCACAACACCGGCTGAGGGGTCAGCCGCGGCGTTCGCTGGCACCGCGGTCACCATGCCGGCCACAAGACAGGCGAGCACAGCGTGCACCGCCATTTTTTTTCTCATCACATTGCCAAAGAGCCGCATGCGGTTCATATTCCTCAAGAGTTTCATCGAATTTGCCTGTGCTTAACTGCTGCAAATTGAAAACTCAAGTATTGAGCCGGTTTTACGCAAAAAACCCGGCAAAAATCGAGGGGTCCGCCATGCCATCTGCTTTTGTCACCGGAGCCACCGGCTTCCTCGGCCGTCATCTTGTCGATGTGCTCGAGGAACAAGGTTGGAATATCCATATCCTTGTGCGCGACCGGGCGAAGGCTGAAAAACTGTTTGGCAACCGGGTGGCCTATATTGAGGGTCGCCTGTCGCAACCCCTCGCCTATGCGGCCCATGTGCCCGAAGGACTTGATGCTTTTTTCCACCTCGCGGCCGATACAAGCACCTGGCACAAGGAAGCCGCGAGACAACACCTGGTCAATGTGGACGGCACGGCCGCGCTCCTGCAACTGGCAACCGATAAAAACGTCGGCCGTTTTGTCCATGTCTCGAGCACAAGCGTGTTCGGCATCCACGAAGGACTGGTGACGGAAGAGACAGAAAAACTCGGCGCCTCAAGCTGGGTTTCCTATGTGCACACCAAGACCTTCGCGGAACGCAAGGTCAAGGAGGCCACGTGGCGCGGCATGGACGCCGTGATCGTCAACCCCACCCATATTGTCGGCCGCTACGACAGACATAACTGGGCCCGGCTGATCATTCGCCATGCTCAGGGCGACCTGCCCGGTACCCCGCCCGGCGCTGGCAATTTTGCCAATGCCCGCGCGGTTGCCGAAGCCATTGTCTCTGCCTTTCACAAGGGCCGGACGGGCGAAAACTATATTCTTGGCGGACCGTTTGCCACCATGCATGAGTTTCTGGCACTGGCATCGGAAAAACTTGGCCTGCCCGAGCCCAAAAAACCGATGCCGGCTTTCCTGCTCACACTTGCGGCAGACTTCATGGCCCTCGCTGCCCTTCTCACCGGCAAACGGCCAAGTGTGACCCGGGAGGAAGCCTATTTTGCCTGCGAGACCGTGGATGCCAGCAGCGACCGGGCCGTGAAGGAGCTCGATTTTCGCATGGTGCCGCTTGAAGAGAGCGTTGCCGAATGTGTCGACTATCTTAAATCGGAAAATTTAGTTTAACTTTTTTGCAATGCCTGTGCTGGCATAGCTACTGCACGGGGTTTGCACATGCAGTCAACACCCAACGCCTGTATTGACTGGCCCGGTGAATTGAAAGACGATGCCCGAAAGGGGCCAAGTGGGAAGAGGAGAGGCGAGTGTCGTTGAGCCAGAGCGTCCATTATGAAATCATGGGACGACGCGGCACGCGCTGGACGATTCTCGAGGTCATCAACGACCGCAAAGTAGCCGTCGAGAAAGCTGAGGAGCTTTGGGGCTCCAAGAAATTTACCGGCGTCAAGGTGCTCAAGGAAAGTTACGACAAAGAGAGCCACGAGTTCGCGAGTGTCGAAATCTATTCCCGCGGCGCCAACCGCAAGACTTCCAAATATGACCAGACCGGCAAGATATCACCCTGCCTGACGCCGGACGATCTCTATAGCGCCGATGGCCGCCGGGCGATCTGGGAGCTGATCGGCAACACCTTGACCGACTGGATGATCACGCCGACCGAGCTCTTGCACAACCTCGACCATTATTACAAGCTCTATAACGCTGGCACCAAGCTGCAGAACGCCGTGCAGCGCACCGCCGTTGCGTACGAGAATGACAACAGCTCGATCCAGGAGCGTATGCGCAAGATCACCAAGGTGATCGATACCTCGGTCGAGATTATCAAGGCGAACCAGAGCAAGGTGCCATCGCTTGAGGTCGGCCGGCTCAAGCCGCTGATCGAAGAACTCAAGGACAAGTCCAACAAGCGCTACCTGCTGATTGCCGCCATCACGGAATACCTGCGGCCTGCCGTCACCCTGACCGACAAGGTCGGGCGTCTGATCGCCATGCTGAGCGGCTCGCGCCCCACCTGGGTGCTTGAAATCCTCGACCAGATGATCGCAGAGATGTTCCTGCACCCGAGCATTCTTGGCCAGATCCTGGGCGAACCGGAAGACCGCGGCCGTTTCATGATCTGGCTCTCCTACCTGCAGGCCGGACGCCTCAACCTGATGGGTGAGGATGAACATTCCCCGGTCTTTTCCGACGAGATCCTGCGGCTGAACGGCTTCCTGTCCGAAGGCAAGATGCCTCAGGTGGCGCGCGCGCTTTTCAACCGGTTGAAGCTCGAAGTCGACCTGCCAAAACCGATTTGCCCCGGCGGCCTTGTAGCACAGCTCATGGGCCTCGACCGGCTGAAGCGCGCCATGGATGACCTGCAAAAGGACGTGGGCATGCTCGAGAGCCTCGAGGAAGCGCTCGCCTCCCGCGCCAGTCGGCTTCTCAACAGTCAGGCCGTTGGCGAAATGCTCTATGAGACCAAGAGCCCCCTTGACCAGTTGGACGCGCTGCTTGACCTTGAGAAATATACCGTCGGGCATTCGAACAAGCGCATGGTGGCCAATTTCATGCTGCCGGTGCTGACGCGCCCGGAATATGAACCCATTTTTGTCGGCCTCGACGGTGGGCAACCGATGAAACGCATGCAGGAACTGGTGCACTTGCAGGCACGCATCATGGACGCCGACCTGACCGAAATGCACCGGCGTAAAATCGCCGAAAAACTGGACAGTTTCTGCCGCGCGATCCTCGACAACACACAAATACTCAAGAAGCTGCACAACCTGAATATCAGCCTGCAGGACAAGGCGAAAAAAATCCTCGGGCTGATGGCGGACGGTTATTTCACCGACGGCGACTGTCGCTTGCGCGCCGACCATCAGGTGCGGCTCTACATGAAACAGCCGGGTTTCACCGAAGGCCTGATTGCCGGCAAGGACCGCGCCGCGGCAGAAAAAGAGCTGAAGACCTTCCGCGACCTCCTGGACCGGGCAGGCATCACACAGTCGCAACAGGCGGCGGTGGAAGCCGCAGAGGATGAGACGGAAGAGGAAAACGCCGCTGAAAACGATGATGGCGGCGAAGGCGAAAGCGAACAGGACGCAAAAGCTGAAACTGCGTAAGGGAGCCAGCGTGCCAGCCCGGGCGAAGCTCAGAAATCGGAAATGATCCCGTTCTTTTCCCAGTCGCCGTAGCGTGTCGGCTCAGGCCCCTTGCGGCCACCGACTTCTTTCGGAAGCGGCTGCTTCTTGGCCTTTTTACCATCGGGCGACTGGATATTCTCCGCGTCTTTTTTATCGCTGCTGTCGCTCATGCTGCTGCCTCCTGCTCCTTCGGGCTTGTGCAGAGCCCTTCCTTGTATGCGCGGAACCAGACATAAAGCGCGGCGACGGCAATCACAAGCGGCAGGATGAAGCCGAACTCCCCGGCGTAGCGCCAGGTATCGGCATATTTGATCGTGACACGGTCAAGCAGGCTGAGGATGAAAATATTGTGCGCGGCATGCATGACCGCGGCGGTCCACAGGCTGCCCGATTTCACCCGCAGGTAGCTCATGATGAACGACAGGCTGACACAGAGCAGGGTGAAATTGGCGATCTGCCAGCCAAGATCGTTCGGGCCGGCATTATATTTGGTGTAAAGGATGATCGGCACATGCCAGAGCGCCCACAAAAGCCCGGTCACAACCGAGGCCACGGGCAGCGATACAAAGCGCATCAGCGCCGGTGTCAGAAAGCCCCGCCAACCGATTTCCTCACCCACTGCAGACGCAAGATGCCACGTCATGCCGACGACACCGAAGATGAACACGGCCATCATGAGCGTCGCGGTCTCGGACCAGCCGACAAGCCCAAGGTGATAACCCGCTTCCTCAATGAATTTCGGGTCCACGGCGGTACCGAGGCCACTACCCCAGAGGATGCCGTAGGCAATGAGCCCATAGAGCAGCGGCACGAGATAGGCCGCGGCTTGCCAGCGCGCCTTTCCCCAGCCCCAGCCAAGACTTGAAAGCGGGATGCCCGCCACTTTGCATGCAATGAGCGCCCCAAGGCCGGGTGTCCACATCAGGAGCACCATATAATGGCGCTTTATCCCGATATCGATCACCAGCATGGCTGCCAGCGCTGCGAGGATGCCTGTGGCGATCAAAAAGACGGCAAGCGCCTTTAAGGCCGTCGCTTTCGGCATGATTTCCAGTTGACCTTCTCTCGACATCATCCTGTCTTCTTACTCATATTCCGGGCTTCCGTCATCTGCATGTCCCCTTTGCCCTGACATGCGATTTCCCTTGAAGCCAACCTCCACGCTGCCCAAATATGATAAACTTCGCAAGTCAAACGCGACCAACCGACGGATGAATGAGCTATGATGAGTTACGCCCGCACCGCCCTTTTGATGGCAGCGATGACCGCGCTTTTGCTGGTTTTCGGCATGATGCTTGGCGGCGAAACCGGTATTGTCATCGCGCTGGTCATTGCTTTTGCCATGAACTTTTTCGCCTACTGGAACGCCGACAAGATGGTGCTTTCCATGCATGGCGCGCGCGAAGTCAGCGAAGGCGAAGCGCCCGAACTTTATGATATCGTGCGCCGCCTCGCGCGCCGCGCAGACCTGCCAATGCCGAAGGTCTATATCATCGACAGCAACCAGCCGAACGCCTTTGCGACCGGCCGCAATCCGGAAAATGCTGCGGTGGCCGCAACAACCGGCCTGCTGCGTATCCTGAACCACGACGAGGTTGAAGGCGTGATGGCGCACGAACTGGCACACGTGAAGAACCGCGACACGCTGACGATGACCATCACCGCGACCATCGCCGGTGCCATCTCGATGCTGGCGAACTTCGCGCTGTTTTTCGGCGGCAACAGGAACAACCCGCTCGGCATCATCGGGACCATCCTGATGATGATCCTCGCGCCCATGGCGGCCATGCTGGTGCAGATGGCCATTTCCCGCACCCGTGAATTTGCCGCCGACCGCGAGGGCGCCGCCATCTGCGGCAAGCCGCTTGCGCTTGCAAACGCGCTCGCCCGCCTGCATCAGGGGGCCGCGATGAATGTCAATCCACGCGCCGAGGAAAACCCGGCCACCGCGCATCTGTTTATTGTCAATCCGCTCAAGGGCGGCTCGATCGACAGCCTGTTTTCCACCCACCCGCGCATGGAAGACCGTATTGCCCGGCTCGAAGAAATGGCAGCAACGGGCGAATTTACCCCCGTACCGCGCGCCACCCGGCGCCAGGCGACCGGTGGCAGCGTACCGGTGACCGAACACACACAAGAAAAAAGCCCCAGGAAAGGTCCCTGGGGCTGATCGCAGGTGGCCCGAAAGGCTGACCTAAAGGCCCAGCTCTTCCCCTGCGAGCTTGGCCAGGTTCACCTCCGGCCGCGCGCCGAGATGCGAAATCACCTCTGCCGCCGCAAGGCCGCCAAGGCGGGCACAGTCCTCAAGGCTCTTGCCCGAGGTGTAACCAAAGAGGAAACCGGCAGCATAGAGGTCACCAGCACCGGTGGTGTCAATCAGGTCGGTCGGGTGCGCTGGCACGGCCACCACCTGATCCTGGCTGAGCACAACCGAGCCCTTCTCTGAGCGTGTGAGCGCCGCGAGCTTCACATGCGGGCGCAGGCGTTCCATCGCTTCCTCAAAGGTATCGACCTGATAGAGCGATTTGATCTCGGCCTCATTGGCGAACAGGATATCGACCTTGCCTTCAACCAGCTCGACAAACTCCGAGCGGAACCGGTCGACACAGAAGCTGTCGGAGAGCGAGAGCGAGACGAGCTTGCCGTGGGCATGCGCCACGTCCATCGCCTTCAGCACCGCTTCCTTCTGGTTGTCGCGGTCCCACATATAGCCTTCGATATAGGTCACGTCTGCGCGTGCCACCACATCCTCGTCAATATCGTCAAGGGCCAGCTCACCGCAGGCGCCGAGGTAAGTGCTCATGGTACGCTGCGCGTCAGGAGTTACGAGGATCATGCTCGTGGCGGTCGGCGCGCCGGTGTTTGATGCTTCGGTCTCATAGTGCACACCGATGGCGCGGATATCGTGGCGGAACACATTGCCAAGCTGGTCGGCGTGCACCTTGCCCATATAGGCCGCGCGACCCCCGAGCGAGGCGATGCCCGCCGCCGTATTGCCCGCAGACCCGCCCGAACGCTCGACCGCGGGCGGCATGGCATCATAGATGCGCGCCGACGTTTCGGCGTCCACCAACATCATCGAACCCTTGATCCGGTCGTGGGTTACCAGGAAGTCTTCCTCCACCCGGGCAACGATATCGACAATCGCGTTGCCGATGCAAAGCACCTGAAAATCGCTCAAAGTCCTGTCTCCTCAACGGCGCACCCCATCGGCGCGTCTGGATAAACCTGTTTGGCAGCACCATAGAAAAGCCATACCGTATTGCAAGCATTGATCGCCTTTCCTATGTTTTAGGGAACAAGAAAGCCGGGCAACAGCATCCGGCGATACGACAAGACGCGAGGATACGATCATGATAGGGCAGGCGCTCAACCGAACATGGCAGCAACTGCTGCACCCCAAATTCCGCAGTGTGTTTTTCACCGGTGTGCTGGTGGCGATGGCCACCCTTGGCGGGCTGCTGTACCTCCTGAACATCTATTGGCCGCAGGATTTTTCCTTTGGTTACAGTTGGCTTGAATGGCTGGACGAGGCCGGATTCTGGGCGGTCGCCATGGTGGGCAGCTATGTGCTGTTCCCGGCCATTTCCACCACCGTCATGGGTTTCCTGACCGACAAGATCGCCCTTGCGGTCGAGGAGGAATATTACCCGCACCGCATCGGCAGTCGTAAGGTTCCCGCGCTTGAGGTTGTGCTGGGCTCGCTCAAGCTGATGATCCTTGTCATCATCATCAACCTTATTGCGCTTATCCCCTATATCCTGTTGCTCGTTACCGCAGGCACCGGCACCTTCCTGCTGTTTGTCGCTGTGAACGGCTTCCTGCTGGGCCGCGAATATTTCGAGATGGTTGCCATCCGCCATATGGATGCGCGTGAAGTTCGCCGCTTCCGCAAGCGTCACAGTGGCAAGATTTTTATCGGCGGCGCGATGATCGCAGTCTTGTTTGCCATCCCGTTCGTGAATATTCTGGCACCCATCGTCGGCACGGCGATGATGACCCATATCTACCATAATCTGGCAAGTGGCCGTGCGTGAGGGGGCGAAGGAGAGAGAGTGAAACAGGTTTACCGACCGTCCCTTTTGTCTGCCGCCCGCCTGGCTGCGCTTGGCATGCTTGTGCTTGTGAGCGCCTGTGGCCCGGCAACCACAGACACACCCGCGCCCGAGAAGGTTGCCCCGAGCCCCGTGCTGGAGCCGGAACCCGTGCCCCTGGCGGAGATGCACCCGCGCCCACCTGCCGACCCCTTGCGCCTGATGGGCGCGAGCCCTGGCGATGTGCAGGCGCTGATGGGCAACCCGGCGCTTGTGCGCCGCGACGACATGATGCAGGTCATGCTGTTCGAGAATGATGGCTGCGTGCTTGAAGTCGTATTTTACGAACCGACGCTTGGTGAATATTTTGAAGCACGGCATCTTGCGGCGCGCAGCCGCACGGGCGACAATGTGGATATCAAGGCCTGCCTTGCCTCGCTCCTGCCAGGCGGGCACTGGCCGGACCAGTAACGCGCTCGACTTGAGCAAACAAAGGGACACTCCATGAAGATTGATGCCGGCACCATTATCAAACTGGCGATATACAGTTTCCTTGTCGGCGCCCTGCTTTACTGGCTGGAGTGGAGCCCCGGGGATGTTTACGGCTGGATCGCCAACCGTGTCGCCGATGTATGGGACTGGCTGGTGGGTTCAGGCCTGCAATATATCCTTCTGGGTGCCACCATCGTGGTGCCCATCTTCCTCATCATGCAGTTCAGGAACCGGCGGCGTAGCTGATGGCACAGTTTTTTGACCCGCAGGCAAAGGACGAGGAAAGCGTACACCGGCTGCACGCCCCGGCAACCGAACGCAACCGCGCAGTGATCCTCGAACTTCTCGAAGCCTGCCTGCCGCGTGACGGTGTGCTCCTTGAGGTGGCGTCCGGCACCGGCGAACATGCGTCCTTCATGGCGCCGCGCCTGAAGCCGCTGTTGTGGCAACCAACGGATATCGACGACCGGCACCTCACCAGCATCAATGCCTGGGCTGATCATGTTGGCTCGGACAACTTGCTTCCGGCCCGACGCTTCAACGCGCTGGAGGACGACTGGCACTTCCCCGATCTGCCTGCACCCGTAAGTGCGGTCGCCGCTATCAACCTTATTCACATCGCGCCGTGGGCCGTGGCCGAAGCGCTGATGGCGGGCGCCGGAAAGGTACTACCGCCGGGCGGCATCCTATACCTTTACGGCCCCTACAAGCAGCACGGCAAACATACAGCCCCCTCGAACGCGGCGTTTGAGATGGCGCTGAAGCGGCAGGACCCTGACTGGGGGGTGCGGGACATGGAGCTGGTGATGGACCTGGCCGACGCCGCAGGTTTCTCAGACCTCGACATCGTTGGCATGCCGGCCAACAATTTCTCGCTGATTTTCACCAAGGGGTAGAGCTCAGTAGAGCTCGTTCTTGAAACCGTCGACAATGCGGTCGAGATCCTCGACCGGCATTTCAAGTTCCATATGGTCGCGGAACATCTCACCCGCACTGGCGAGTGCCGAACGCTCAGGCCAGCTGTCTGACTGCCAGAGCTTGGAGCGCAGGAACGCCTTCGAGCAGTGCAGGAACGCGCTTTTCACCTCAACCGAGATGACCGAAAGCGGGATTTTGCCCTTGGTTTCAAAACGCGCACGCATGTCCTCATCCACAATGATGCTGGCATTGCCAAGCACGCGCAGGGTCTCGGACACATTGGGAATGAGGAAAATGAGGCTCACACTCGGGTGCGCCAGAATGTTCGACAGCGAATCAAGCCGCCGGTTACCGGGCCAATCTGGCACAAGGATCGTGCTGTCACCCGCCACCTGAACGCTGCCCGGCGCATCACCACGCGGTGTCACGTCCACCTTGTCACCATTTGTGGTGGCAAGCATGAGGAAGGGCGAGAGCTCAATGAAACGTTTGCAGTGCTTGTCGAGCGCGGAAAGTTCCTTCTCCACACCCTTGTCGCTCGGGAAACCATAGTGGGCCCGTAGCGCCTCAATCGTCTCGATACGACCCTGTGCCATGGGCTTAAAGCGCGGCGGCCTGGGCGTCCGCCGTGTCGTTGGCCTCAGCGCCCATGTCATAGTGTTTGGAGTAGCGGCTGGCGATACGCTCAACCGGCAGCAGGATGAACACATCCGTGGTGCCGAACTGCTTGTCCACCACCGCGCCGTCGCCGATGAAACAGCCAATGCGCAGGTAACCCTTGATGAGCGGCGGCAGCGCGCGGCGGGCGCGTTTGACGTCAATCTCATCGGCCGGCATGGTGTTCATGTTCACAAACTGGCCATCAAGCGCCTTCACATGGAAATCATCCGCCACAAGGTGGTTGTGGTAGAGGTAAGCGAAGGCTTCCTTGAAATCCTCGGGGTCCGTGCCCTCGAAGGAGGCACAGCCGAACATATAGGCGATGTTGTGTTCCTTCAGGTATTCCGCAATGCCCTTCCACAGCATGTTGATGGTGGAGGTGGCGCGGTAATCCTTGTGCACACACGAGCGGCCAAGCTCGAGAAGCTGGCGGCCTTCGCCCATCTGCTTGCGGAACGCGGGTGAGTTCATTGGCGTGAGGTCAAACTCGCTCGCGGAATAGAAGCCGTTATGCGCGTCGGCAATTTCCTGCCTGAGCAGACGGTAGGTACCCACGACACGTTTGCCCTTCTTGCGGTCATGGTCGATCACCAGCAGGTGGTCACACACGGCGTCATAGGGGTCGATGTCGCGTTTGGTCATGCGCATGCGCCAATCGGGCTTGGCCTGCATCTCTTCGTAGAAAATCTTGTAGCGCAGTTTCTGCGCCCATTTGATTTCCTTGAAAGACCGCGCGAGGCGCACTTCCAAGCTGCCTTGCCGCACATAGGAGGGGGCACCGGCCAAAGTCTGGGCTGCTGCCACCCGCGGGCGAATGCGTGCATATTTTTTCATAAGGCAATCCTAATAGGGGCACACCGTGGCGATATTGTTACAAGTGCTTGAACAATCCGTGACATGACTTTCATATGTCGGCCTTCCCATCGCCAGTTGCAAGATTACCCTTTCCGACATCTTTTTTCCAGAGAATGAACAACAGGATCAGTCCCGGCAGCGCAACGGCGGTGGCATACAGGAAAAACTCCACCCAGCCAACAGCTTCGGCAACAAATCCGCTGGGCGCACCGAGGATGGTGCGCGCCTGGTTGCCAAGCGACGACATAAGCGCAAACTGCGTGGCGGTGAAATTGGCGTTACAGAGCCCGGCATAGTAGGCAATCACCACCGTTGTGCCGAGGCCGGTGGCAAAATTCTCGAACCCGATGGTCACGGCAAGCCGCCAGCCTTCCGCCGCCCCCATGGACAGCCAGGCGAACCCAAGGTTTGTCAGCATCATCAGAATGCCGGTAAACAACAGCGCCGGGTAAATGCCGATGCGCTTGTAAAGCACCGCGCCAAGCCCGACACCGACCATCAGCGTGATGAAGCCCACAGTCTTGTTCGCGGCAGCGATATCAAGGTCAGAGAAACCCATTTCCACAATCAGCGGCCCGGTCATGATGGCGGTCACGGCGTCGCCTGCCTTGAACAGCAGGATAAAAAGCAGCACCAAAAGCCAATAGTCGCGGCGGGAAAACTCCTTGAACGGCAGCCAGACTGCTTCGCGCAGGCGTTCAAGCACGCGGGGCATGTTGCTGTTGCTCTGCCGCTCGGCCGCCAGAAAGTCGCTGTCGTCGCGCGCTTTGGGCTCGCCAATGAAAAGCGCCGCTAGGAAGCCCGGCAACAGGAGGAGCGGCAACAGCGAGATGGCAAGCGCCCAGCCATAGAAATTGGCGACCGTAAGCACACCCACGCCCGCGATATAGTTGGCGGTGCGGTAGCCAAACACATAGGACGCCGCGCTGTAGCCCTGCTCTTCCTTGTCGTCGATGATTTCGATCCGGTAGGCGTCGATCACGATATCCTGGCTGGCAGACAGGAAGGCGATGGCGGCGCAGAGTACAGCCACAGAATATAACTGGCTTGAGGGTTCAAGCCCCGCGACCGCGAAGATGCACAAGGCCATCACCGCCTGAATGGTGAAAAGCCAGCCCCTGCGCTGGCCAAAAAGCCGCGTGATCGGGCCAAGCGGCAGCCGGTCAATCGCGGGCGACCACAGGAATTTCCATGTGTAGAAGGTGGTGATAAGGGCAAAAAGCCCGACATCCGCCTTGCTGACATTCTCTCGCGAGAGCCAGATGCCAAGAAGCGAGATGACAAAGGTAAGCGGAAAACCGCTCGACATACCAAGCCCGAAGGTGGCGATGATGCGACGGTCACGGTACGGCTTGAGCGCGGCCCAGAGGTCTTGTGCTTTCGACAACGGCCTAACCCTCCGCTTTCACGCGCTCTGGGTCCACCACGATCCACAGGCCCTCGGCCTTGGCGACCATGTTACCGTCTGTGTCAAACACCGCCGTGCCGCAGCGGCGCTTGCGGCCTGAGCTGCCCAAGTCCCACCCGATTACAGTGGCTTCGCCCTCGGCCTTCAGCTTGCCAGTGATATCTGCCGTCAGGCGGCCAAGGAGCGCGGCCTCACCAGCCGCGCAGGCGAAATAGCCGGGGCAATCAAGCGCAGCCCACAGCATGAGGTCAGAGACATTGCCGTCTGCGTCCGCGAAACTTTCGTGCAGCTGCCATTTGGCGGCGACCATGCCCGGCACACCTTCAACCATTTTGGCGTGAATGCACAGGCCGTCCGGGTGGTTGCGGTCGTGGCCACAGACAAAACAGGTCTCGAACGGTTCAAATTTCTTCGGTCGTCCCGGCGCGTCGACCGGGTTGCCACCCAGCACAAGCGGGGTAGGCAGTGCGGGCACTTCGAGTGCGAGTGTTGCAGGCTTCGCGACACCAAGCACCGTATCGCCCTGCATCAGCGCACTGCCGCCCTCGGCCTTTTTGAGGCTGAGGTCGATATCAAGGGGTGGCGGTGCCTTGAGGCTGGCTTCCGCCGGGCCATCAATCAGGCTCGCGAGCAGGCCACACACATAACCGCCGTTGCCGCTTGTCGGTGGGCCCTTGAAGCGCGACGCAATCATCACTGTCTGGTGCATACTATCCTCCCCGCATATATACCTTTTCCCCTAAGTAAGGGGCAAAATGGGCCATAGGCAAGGCAATCCTGCATACGCACACGCTTTGCCTTTGCCTTCCGCCGCACACGGGAGTATGAAGCGCCATGATGAAAACGCCCAAAAGCCCGGAACAGTCCGAGAAAACCCCAAGCGCCCGCCTCGCCGCGGTGCGTATCTTCATGGCTGTGACCCTCAAAGGCCGCCCCTTTGATGTGGCGCTTGACGATATCACCGAAGGCCTTGATGGCCGCGACCGCGCCTTTGTGATGCAGCTTGTGATGCTGTGCCTCAGGCGCCTTGGCTCCCTTCGCGTGCTGATGGCTGAGCTGATTGACCGTGGCCTGCCGCGCAACGCCACCTGGACGGACGCTGCGCTCTTGACCGGCCTCGCACAGATCCTGTTCATGCGCACCGCAGACCATGCGGCGGTGAATGAGACCGTGACGATGGTCAAGAACCTTTCCGGCAAGGAACGCGGCTTTTCGGGCCTCGTGAACGCTGTGCTGCGCCGCGCGGTGCGCGAACGCGATGCGCTCACAGCCAAACTTGATGCCATGCCAGAGGCTGACCTGCCGGACTGGCTGCAAAAAAGCTGGGCACAGGCCTATGGGCAAGAAGCGATGCAAGCCACGGCGCGCTGCCTGCAGACCGCACCGCCGCTTGATATCACCCTCAAACCGGGCGAGGACCGTGCAGTCTGTGCTGAAAGGCTTGAGGCCACCATCATGCCGAACGGCACCCTGCGCCGCGCGCTGACCGATGTTTCAGAACTGCCCGGTTATACAGATGGCGTGTGGTGGGTGCAGGACATGGCGGCCAGCCTGCCTGTCATGCTGCTCGGTGATGTCTCGGGCAAACATGTGATGGACATGTGTGCGGCACCGGGCGGCAAGACCATGCAGCTTGCAGCCGCAGGTGCCACCGTCACCGCTGTCGACCGCAACAAAAACCGCCTCAAGCGCCTTGATGCCAATCTGGCACGCACGAAGCTGAGCGCCGATGTGCATGTAGCGGACGCTGCCGCTTTCACACCCGTGAGCCCCGTGGACCATATCCTCCTCGATGCGCCGTGTTCGGCCACCGGCACACTGCGCCGCAACCCGGATGTGATCTGGACCAAAGGCCCGTCGGATGTTGAAAAGCTGGTCGCGCTGCAAGCCAGAATCCTTGATCACGCTTTCTCGCTGCTGCCCACAGGCGGCACGCTCGTTTACTGCGTCTGCTCGCTTGAGCGCGCGGAAGGCGAAGACCAGATCACCGCGTTCCTCACCCGCCATAAAAACGCCAAACGCTTGGCTATAACTGCCCATGAGCTTGGCGGCATGGGCGAGCTGTTGACAGCAGAAGGCGACATGCGCTGCCTGCCATCCATGATGGCGAGTGCCGGCGGTATGGACGGCTTTTTTGCCGCAAGAATTGTAAAAGACTAACCGGACCGATATACAGGGCCAACAGCCGCCCAAACGCTTGCGAGCTTTGGGTCAAACTGATATGGAAGCGCCATGAAAAAGCCTCTCAGAATCGCCCCTTCCATCCTGTCGGCAGATTTCGCCAAACTGGGTGAAGAAGTCCGTGCCGTTGACGCCGCTGGCGCCGACTATATCCATATCGACGTGATGGACGGCCATTTTGTGCCCAATATCACCATCGGCCCCGATGTTGTGAAGGCGCTTCGCCCGCACAGCGACAAGGTGTTCGACGTGCATTTGATGATCGAACCGGTCGACCCCTATATCGAGGCTTTCGCCAAGGCTGGCGCTGATATCATCACCGCACACGTGGAAGCCGGTGCCCATACGCACCGCACGCTGCAGGCAATCCGCGCGGCGGGTGTGAAAGCAGGCATTTCGCTGAACCCGTCGACGCCTGAAAGCACAATCGACTATCTTTACGAGGAGCTTGACCTTATCCTCGTGATGTCGGTGAACCCGGGTTTTGGTGGCCAGAGCTTCATTTCAAGTCAACTGAGGAAGATCGAAGCCATCCGCAAGCGCATTGATGCGCTCGGCCTTGAGATCGACCTTGAAGTTGATGGCGGCGTGAATGCGTCCACCATCCGCTCGGTCGTCGACGCGGGTGCGGATGTGGTTGTAGCCGGCAGCGCCACCTTCAAGGGCGGGCCGGACATGTATGCCGCCAACATCAAGGCGCTTCGGGTTTAAGTATATCCGGTTTTCAGGGTTTAACAGTCAAGGACAGGGAGCAGGCGGCGATGAACGCGGCCTTTGATCAGATCGCAGAATATGCAGCCAGGACGCCGATGTCGCGTTCCACGCTGAGGCGCGATCAGAACCCGCATTTTGTCCTGAACCTCCTGCGCCGCATGGGCAAACAGTTGCGCGAATGGGGTTATTCCACCTCGCTCTACAGCTACCGCCTGCGGGGCCGTCATCCGGGACAGCTTCTTGGCAGCCCCGACGATCCGGCGCCCGGCAACGCCACGCTTGGTTCCGCCATTTTTGGCGGCGACATGCTGCATGACGGTGAACAGCATGTGATCAAGGAAGATTTCTGGCTGCGCATGGAAAGTGCGAGCCCGCGCTTCCGCCGCTATGCCCACAGCTTCCACTGGCTGCAGGACCTGGCGCAGGTGAGCGATCAGGTCAAGGCCCGCGACGCGGCCGAGACCATGCTCGGCTGGTGGCTGCCTTACGGCGAGGACTGGTTCCGCGATGTCTGGGACGCCGAAACGCTCGCCCGCCGCCTGATCAACTGGCTGACCCATGCGCCGCTTATCCTCTCGAGCGAAGACCTGGTCTACCGCTCCAAGGTGCTGACAAGCTTTGCGCGCCAGACCCGCCACCTGATGCGGGTATGGAAAGACGCGCCCATGGGCCTGCCGCGCATCTATACGACCACGGCACTGACGCTTTGCGGCCTGTTGCTGCCGGGCGGTAACACGTGGCTCCAGCGCGGCAGCAGCGAGCTTGAGCGGGCGCTCACGAGCTTTATCCTGCCAGACGGCGGGCCGATGAGCCGCAACACCGCAGACGCCATCCGCACCATGCAGCTTCTCATCCTTGTACGCGGCGCCTACCAGGACCGCGGCGATGACCTGCCCGGCTGGGTGCTGACGACCCTTGACCGGATCGCCCCCTTCATCCGCGCCATGCGGCACGGTGACGGCAGTTTCGCGCAGTTTGGCGGCGTCACGGCAGAGGGTGGGCACGGCACCAACGCCATTCTGGCTGCAAGCGAAGCCAAGGGCAAAGCAATCGAGAATGCCGCCCACACCGGCTTCCAGCGCGTGGTTGCCGGCAAGGCCTGCCTGATCATGGACGCCGGACCACCGCCGCCGACCGCTTTTGCCGCCCGCGCGCACGCCAGCACCGGCGCGTTTGAGTTCTCAAACGGGCAGGAACGGCTGATCGTGAGTGTCGGCCCGGCGGCCAAACATGGCCCGATGCCCCGGCTTGCCACGCTGTCGCGCACCACGGCTGCACATTCGACCCTTGTGATCGGGGACCGTAACTCGACCCGGCTGATGGAAGACGGCCGCCTCGGTGCAGGCGTGAGCGAAACACAGATGATCCGCGAGGCGACGGACGAGAGCCAGCGCCTGCGCCTCACGCATGACGGTTACCTCAAGCGTTTTGGCGTCAAACACGAGCGGCTGATCGAGATTGCCGCCGACGGCAGCCGCATGCGGGGCACCGACCGGCTGTTCGGGCCGAAGATCGCCAAATTGAAGGGGCAGGAAGTGCTCTTGCGCTTCCACCTTCACCCGCATGTGCGGGCAATGAAGGCCCCTGACGGGCGCATCACGCTTGAGACACGCTCGGGCAGGACATGGATTTTTGACGCGGACGGCGGCAAGGCCGAGATTGAGGACAGCCTCCATCTCAGCCGCCCTGACCGTCCGGAAGCCGCGAAACAGATTGTGGTGACTCTCTCGCGCGGTTCGGGAAGCGGGGAAAAGGAACAACCCAGTTGCAATTGGGTTTTGAGCGAAATGGACCTCTGACACATCCGGCCTGATGGGTGGCCACATGTCAGGGGTCTTTTATTTTTTAGAGGCGACCAGGACTTATGGATAAAGTAACGATTAAACGCGCCCTCCTGTCGGTATCCGACAAGACCGGGCTGGTGGAGCTTGCAAAAGCGCTGGCTGACAAAGGCGTTGAGCTTCTCTCGACCGGTGGGTCTGCGAAGGCGATCCGCGATGCGGGCCTGCCGGTCAAAGAAGTGGCCGAGCACACCGGCTTCCCCGAGATGATGGACGGCCGCGTGAAAACCCTGCACCCCAAAATCCATGGTGGCCTGCTCGCTCTCCGCGACAACAAGGAACACGTCAAGGCGATGACCGACCACGAGATCGGCGCCATCGACCTTGTTGCCATCAACCTGTATCCGTTTGAAGCGACCGTTGCCTCCGGCGCGGATTTTGAGACCTGCATCGAGAATATCGACATCGGCGGCCCGGCCATGGTGCGCTCGGCCGCCAAGAACCACGGTTTTGTCACCATCGTGACCGACCCGGCTGACTATGACGCGGTGATTGCCGAGATCAGCGCGACCGGTGGCACCACACTCGCGACCCGTCGCCGCCTGGCGGCCAAGGCCTACAGCCGCACCGGCTCTTATGACGCCGCAATTGCGCAGTGGTTCGCAGAGCAGAACGGTGAAACCTTCCCCGACCGCCTGCCGTTCGCGGGCGTGAAGGTGCAGGAATGCCGGTACGGTGAGAACCCGCACCAGGTGGCGGCTTTCTACAAAAATGCCGAGAACCGCCCGGGCATCGCCACCGCGACCCAGCACCAGGGCAAGGAACTTTCCTACAACAACCTCAACGACACCGACGCGGCCTTTGAGCTGGTGAGCGAGTTTGACCAAAGCGTGCCCACCGTCGCCATCATCAAACACGCGAACCCGTGCGGTGTGGCGCAAGGCACCAGCCTTGTGGACGCCTACAAGAAAGCGCTGAAGTGCGACCCGGTTTCCGCCTTTGGTGGCATCGTCGCGCTCAATGGCCTGCTGGACGCTGAAACCGCAGAAGAGATCATCAAGGTCTTCACCGAAGTGATCATCGCGCCGGAAGTAACGGACGAGGCCAAAGCCATCATTGGCGCGAAGAAAAACCTGCGCCTGCTGACCACCGGCGGCCTTGCCGTGCCCACGCAAGCAGCCAAAATGGTCAAGTCGGTCGCGGGCGGTTATCTGGTACAGAACCGCGACACCGGCCGCGTGAGCCTTGACGACCTCAAGGTAGTGACCAAACGCGCGCCGACGGACGCCGAACTGAAGGACATGCTGTTCGCCTTCCAGGTGGGCAAACATGTGAAATCAAACGCCATCGTTTATGTGCGTGACGGCATGACCGTGGGCATTGGCGCGGGGCAAATGAACCGCCGTGACAGCAGCCGTATTGCCGCCATCCGCGCCGGTGAAGCCGCCGAAATGGCCGGTGATGCCGAAAGCCTCGCCAAAGGCTCAGTCGTGGCGTCCGACGCTTTCTTCCCGTTTGCGGACGGCCTGCTGGCAGCCGCCGAAGCGGGTGCCACGGCCATCATCCAGCCAGGTGGCTCGATGCGTGACGACGAAGTGATTGCCGCGGCGGACGAGGCCGGGCTTGCCATGGTTTTCACCGGCATGCGCCACTTCCGCCACTGATTGCGAATTTCGCAATTAAATTGACACTACGAATCAGCAAATGATACAATTTGCATCAGCGGCTCCTGCTTTTTTCGAAGCCCTTAGTTCCACTAGGGGTAGTAAGTAGAAATTAGCGGGTGCCGCTATTTCTTTTTAGACGGAGCATCATGATTTATTCGCGAGTCATTGGGAATGAATAGCCAATGCCGATATGGATGACGCCACCTATTTGAATACTCTCCCCCCACTCCAGTACTAATGCCAATGTTAAAATTGGTGTGGAATTCTCGAACCCGTCGAAGAACATGCTTATAGAGTCTCTCTTTCGCAACCGTTCTCTTCCCACGACGACTTTGACCTTCGGGTATTACCTTGTGCATGTCGTTAAGCCGGAACTGCATTGCACCCAAAACAACATCAGTAGCCTGCAAGATCACGTGTTTCTTTGAATCCACATGCGTTATATCCTCGCGGATCAAGGTTAGATTTCTCTCACGAAAGATCGGGTTCCTGCTAAGGCCAGCGAGGTAATCTTTAAATATGTCGTATTTTTCACTTTTATCGGGAACATCGTCCAGAAACAGCGTCAGATCTACTCGGCTGGCATCACTCTCAATATAACGCAAACCAAAGGCATGTTTAATGAATTGGTAGTACAAGAGATAATATTGGTTGTCGACCTTATATTCTTCATCGATTTCAGGAACAAATCTATTCTGCGTGAACATTATTCTAAGCTTTAACTTGTCCTCCGCTAACAGGTCAAAAATCGTATCTACAAATGCGATATACCTTTTGAGGTACCCCTCTGAGACTTTAGTCCATTTAATTTCACTGGTAAGCCCAACAATCTCCCTACATGCATTCAGCCTGTCTTCCACCTCGCGTTGGTGGTGAGAGTCCAGCAACACTCCACCATAAAAATTTGAGAAGTATTTCCCCTTCTCCGCAGACTCATCGCAATAAATCAGGAAACGTTTTTTCATAGCATCCGCGACATTGGTTCTCGCAATAGTTTAGTGTTGATGCGAATATTTAATCAATAGACAAAGAAAAAGACCGGGGCGCACTGTTGCCCCGGCCTTTTCCGCCTGAGATCATCGCTCTGATCAACGCATTGTCAGCCGCAGCCCGCCGCAACCACCCGCGCCTGCGGGCCATTGCCGTTACCGGGCCCAACCGGGCAGCGGCGCATGCCGCCTTGTGGCACAGGCCCCTGCGAGGTGCAGGTTGCCTGGTTTGCCCCCGCGGCCACGGTTGCCGTGCACTGGGTCACCATCTGGTTTCCACACATATAACTGATGCGGAAGCTGTCACCGGCGTTGCCGCTGATATTGAGATGCACGGTGCCCATCATGGTGGACGGGTCACACTGGGCACCCTGTTTGGTGTCCATTTCCCCCTGCATCACTTCACTCTCATCTTTTGCCTCGCCGCACGCGACCAGGGCCAGCAGCGTTACGCTGGCGCTCGCAAATTTCACTGGTTTAAGCATCGTCCCCTCCTTGCTTTCCGGGCCATGGCATGGGGCGTTTGCGGACAGGGGCGTTATACACCCATGAGAGGAATTATACGGCCTATAGATTATTTAGGTGCGTGCGCAGGTGGGCGAGACGCGCAGCTTTGACCTCATCCTCATAGGGCACCGCCGGTACCTTGCCCCACACGGGGCCCGGCCAGGCGGGGTCACCGATATAACGCGCGATGACATGCACATGCAGTTGCGGCACCATATTGCCAAGCGCGGCCACATTCATCTTGTCGGCCTCAAGCGCTTCCTGCAGCATGGCTGATACCGTGGTGATCTCCCGCATCAGGGTCTGCTGGTCGGCATCCGAAAGCTCATGGAGTTCGCGCACATGTGCACGCTCGGGCACCAGAATAAGCCACGGGTAGTTGCTGTCATTCATCAGGAGCACCCGGCACAGCGAAAGGGTCGCCACCCATTCGGTGTCTACTGCCAGTTGTGTGTGCAGTGAAAATTCTGTCATAGTAACGCTCCAAAGCTCGACCAAGGTAGTGTCATGACCTCATTCCATCGTACCCGTCTCGCCACCGAAGACGATATCTTTTTTATCCGCATGCTTGAGATGGACCCGGCCAACCAGTTTGTGCACCGCTGGAGCGAGGAACAACACGCAAGGAAGTTGGCTGACCCCACTTATCGCCATTTCATTGCAGAGAACGTTGAAGGCAAGCCCATTGGCTTCGCCATCCTGAACTACAATAGTGCCGAGCGGCTGGAGTGGCGGCGCGTCATTGTTGCCCGTCGCGGCTTTGGCATTGGCCGTGCCTTCATGCGCGATGTGCTGGCCTGTTTCGCGCAAGATGAAGCGCTTGAGACCATCTGGCTCGACGTTTACGCCCGCAACGAGCGTGCGGTGCATGTTTATACGTCACTGGGCTTCGAACAGACCGGCGAAGACCTCACCTCTGTGCCCGGCGAACGCCTTCTGATCATGGAATACCGGATGCCATAAAAAAAACCGCCCCGAAGCAATGGCCGGGGCGGTATTTTCATCGAGATCGGGCGATCAGAGCGAGGGATCTTCATCCTCGTCCTTGTCATCATCATCGTCGTCATCGTCTTTTTCTTTTTTCGCCTTTTTGTCTTTCATTTTTTTGGCGTGTTCTTTGTGCTCTTTAGCAGCCTCTTTGGCGTGCTTCTTGTGCTCTTTGGCCATGTCCTTGGCATGTTTTTTATGCGCCTTGGCCATATCCTTGGCGTGCTTTTTGTGGTCCTTGCCCATGTCCTTGGCGTGTTTCTTGTGGGCTTTGGCGATGGCCTTGTCGCACTTGGCCTGGGCTTTGGCTTTCTCGTCGTCGGACCCGCCTTCAGCCTTCTTCATCGCCGCATCGCACTTGGCCTGCGCCTTTTCCATCGCCGCCTTGTGCATATCGTGCATATCGCCCTTTTCATCCTTGCCGTGATGATCAAGCGCTTGCGCAGCACCCATGCCCGCGACGGCAAAGCAGGCCGCAAAAATAGTGGTAACAACCGGGAGCTTTTTCATAATTCCCCTCCTCAAATGACCTTCGGAACTCCGAACAGCGTGGCAGCGATGATAGCGCACTTTGCCGCCCGCACCTATCGCTGAGGGCCATGCTCACGCATTAGTGCTATTCGCTTGCTGACCTGCGCATGAGTTTCTCGAAGAAGTCAACTTGGCGCGCGATCACCGCAATGGGCACGGCCTCATTGGTGCCGTGGATGCGCTTGAGGTCTTCGGACTTGAACACAAAAGGCATGAAGCGGTACACGCCGTCGGCCACCATGTCATAATGCCGCGCGTCGGTGCCTTGCACGGTGAGCGTGGGCGCGATGGGGATATCGCCAAACTCGTCGGCGATGGTGGCCTCAATCGCCTTGTAGCCCTCGCCCATCGGGTCCGACATGCTAGTGGCTTCGCGGCCACCGCCAAGGTTGCTGATTTTCACCCGCTCATCATCGACCAGCGCCCGGGCGCGTTCGGTCACGCTCTCCACCGTGTCGCGCGGGTGGATGCGGTAGTTCACCACCGCCTCACCATACTGCGGTAGGATATTCACCTTGGTGCCCGATTTCATCATGGTGAAGGCCGTGGTGGTGCGCATGAAGGCGGCGACTGTGGGGCTTTTCGAAAGCTCTGCTTCCATCAGCGGACGGGTGAGCCACAGGTTGGCAATCATCAGCCGGTTGATGAACGGCTGCTCTGGCGCGATGGCGAACAGGAACTCCTCCAGATGCTCATCGAGGATCGGCTCATAGGGATGATCCATCACCGTAGCACCCGCTTTGGCGGCGAGGCTGGCGGCGGTGAAGTCCTTGGGCGCGCTTGAGTGCCCGCCCTCATCCTCGGCCGAGAATTTGAGCGTGACGGAACCCTTTTCACCAAGGCTCACGAGCGCAACCGGGCTTTTGATGCCCGGCACGATGCCGTCTGTCATCGCCGAGCCTTCGTCCATCGCCCAGGCGAGCTGCACACCGCGCGCTTTCAGGATTTCCGCCATCTTCACGGCACCCATGTCGCCGCCCAATTCCTCGTCATGACCGAAGAGGAAATAGATATCGCGGTCCGGCGTGAAGCCCGAAGCCGCCATACGTTCCGCCGCTTCCATGAGGGAGATGAGGATGCCTTTGTCATCGAGGGCCCCCCGGCCCCACAGCACACCGTCCGCATCGATCACGCCGTGGAACGGCGGGTGTTTCCAGTCCTTCAGGCCATATTCCGGCACCGGCACCACATCCATGTGCGCGAGGAGCGCGATGGGTTTTTTGGTAGTGCCTTCATCCGCCGGCCAGCGGTACATAAGAGAGTAGTCTGAGACGACTTCGCGTTCCATCACCCTGTGGGCATTGGGGTAGGTGTCTTCCAAAAACTTGTGGAAGCCTTTGAAGGCGGCGTCATCGGGGGCGATATTCAGGTCGTGGCTGATGGTCTCATAGCGGATGGCAGCCGCGAGGTTTTCACCAATGCGGCGCACTTCAGCGTCATTGAGCTCCGCGCTTTTCAGCACCCGCGCTTCCCCCGCTGGCAGCAGCATGAAGGTGCGCGTGACCATCACCGTGCCAATGATCACCACGGCGAGCAGCAGCAAAAGCCCAAGAGTTTTCAGAATACGCATTAGGGTCCCCCGATTGAATTTGGCCTAATATTAGACCGGGCAGTCCAGTTGTCGAGCCTGTTTCGGCCTCAGGCGTATCTGAAGGTGATATCAATGGCGCAGAGGGCGAAAAACACAGGCACAAAAACAGGGATGACCAGCTTCAACTTGCTGTCTGTGCCCCAGAAGCGGTGCAAAAGGTAAATGGCAATCACGGAAGCAATGCCAAACACCACCATCGCCATACCGCCCGCCGTGTTGGTGGCATACCAGACCTCAGGGTCCGCCATGGTGCGCGCTGTGCGGATACCGTAAAACCGGTTAGGCGCAATCATGCCAAGCGCCATTGGCAACCCGGTGGCCACCGAAATCACCGAAATACCATAAGGCATAACGCGCAGCAGCAGGCGTTCAAGCGGCGTCAAAGCGTCTTTTCCTTATAAAGGCAGATGTCGGTGAGCTTGCATTTGGCGCAGTCGGGCTTGCGCGCCTTGCAGATGTAGCGCCCGAGCAAAATGAGCCAGTGGTGCGCGTGCAGGCGGAAGGGTTCGGGGATGACTTTTTCAAGCGCCAGCTCCACCTTCAGCACGTCCTTGCCGGGCGCGAGGCCGGTACGGTTCGACACCCGGAAGATATGCGTATCGACAGCACATGTCGGCTGGCCGAAGGCGATATTGAGCACCACATTGGCGGTCTTGCGGCCCACGCCGGGCAGGGCTTCAAGCTCCTCCCGCGTTTCCGGCACCTTGCTGCCATGGTTCTCGATCAGCATGCGACATAGCTCGATCACATTGACCGCCTTCGAGTTATAGAGCCCGATGGTCTTGATGTATTCCTTGAGGCCATCAACACCGAGCGCATACATTTTCTCCGGCGTGTCCGCCACGGGCCAGAGGTTCTTGGTCGCCTTGTTCACCCCCACGTCCGTCGCCTGCGCCGACAGCACAACAGCGACGAGCAGTGTGAACTCGTTCACATAATCAAGCTCGCCCTCGGGATTGGGGTTATCTTCCGCGAGCCTTCTGAAAAATTCAAAAATCTTGTCGCGGTTCAGCTTGGAGTATTTGCCCGCCATCACACCAGCCCTTCCGCGAGGGTACCGACCACGCGCACGAGGCGCGCAAGGTCCACATCGCGCGACAGCCGGTGGTCGCCGCCCGGCACGAGGATGACCTCTGTGTCCTCGCCCGTCAGGTTGTCGGCAATACGCATCGCGGTTTGCCACGGCACGTCAGGGTCCGCGGTGCCCTGAATGAGCCGCACGGGCATATCCAGATGAATGGGGCCGTGGTTAACGCGGTTCCTGTAGCCATCCTCGAACAGCTCACGGGTGAATACATAAGGGTCGGGACCATACTCGGATGGCACCAGCAAACGACCTTCGGTGAGGATGGTATTACGCGCCGCCTCCGAAAGTGCCTCCCAGTGCCAGAGCGTGAAATCAGGCGCGGCAGCGATGCCGACAAGCGCTTTCACCCGCGCGCGGCGTGCCTTGGCGGCGAGCAGTGCGATCCAGCCCCCCATGGATGATCCCACAAGGATTTGCGGCCCCATGGTCAGCCGGTCAATCACCGCAAGCGCATCCTTGAGCCAGAGGCCGATGGTGCCGTCGGCAAACTTGCCGGACGACTGGCCGTGCCCCTGATAGTCAAAACGCACAAAAGCGCGACCGGTGCGCCTTGCCCAGTCCTCAAGCGCAAGCGCCTTAGAGCCTTCCATATCGCTCATGAAACCGCCAAGGAACACCACCCCCGGCCCCGCGCCAACCGTGCGGTGATAGGCGATATTAGTCCCATGTTCGCTTTCCATGAAGGTGGGTGTGTTCATAGGTGTCTCTTCTTAATTTCTAGCTTATTCAATAGGTGAGTATGTCACGTCTGAAAGTTTCAATCCTGATTTGGAAGCAATATAGGCACCAAGAACCCTCAGTTCATGGTATGAAAAATCTTTATCAACCTCCCTTGATTCCCAGATATGGCCATCTGAAAATTCAAGCAATATCCTTATCCTAGATATCTGTTTTCCACTGGGGGCCTCATCGAATTTAACTATATAAAGTCCTTTGCCGTCGCGTAACGAACGCTCTACAGCAGACAAACTCAGAAATCGCCCCTCTATAAGCCGGTCTCCGATGATAGCATCATTCAGTGTGATGCTTCCCAAGCCGCCCAAACTCGCGACTAAAAAAATCGGAACAACAAGAAACTTGGTTAGCCGCAGTGTATCCGTCCTTTGAAAAGCCATGGAATACAGGATCACCTTACGGAAACGCTTTTTGTGGATCATCTTCATGACAGGGACATACACAAAAGCTGGTCCTGACATTCCAATAAACATAGCAGCAAGCAAAATAGGCATGAAGTTGTCATGCCCACGATAGACAGCATGGGATGGAACAAGCTGTTCAGAGAAAAACCATAATAGACCAAAGGCGCAAAAACCCATTACCGCCGCCAGAAATATATAGATCAACAATTCCGTGACCATCCATCCACCAAAACCCCGGTTGGCAAGACGGCGGATGATGAGTTCATAGTCGCGTTTTCGTTTTTTCCCCCGCCCCATATTTGAAATAGGCCCCAGTGCACTGACGGCCGCAACTACCAAAAACGTGCGTATAAAATGCTCGTTTAAGAAAAGGTCGGACAAAAAATCCATCCACGAAACCCCCATTCGCATAACTGTGACCCGGAGGTGACCCTAGCAGGGGTCTTTTTACGCCTCAAGACGCATAAAAGCCAAGGCATTGCTTGACTTCCGCGCGGCGCATAGTTAACTCGCCAAGGTCTATAAATCTGTTTGTTATATGGATAACGAGCAATCTGGAAAAACATTTTAGGAAACCCTACCGATGAACGAGAACGCGAGTGTCAAAAACCCGGTCAACCTGCGCCTGCCTGATGGCAGCGTGCGCACGTTTGATGGCCCGGTGACCGGCACTACACTCGCCTCGGATATCGGTCCGGGGCTCCTCAAAGCTGCGCTGGCGATCAAAGTGAACGGCGAGCTGTGGGACCTTGGCCGCCCGATCGAGGCGGACGCCGACGTTTCCATCATCACCAAGAAGGACGATGACGGCCTTGAGCTGATGCGCCACGACGCCGCGCACATCATGGCCGAGGCCGTGCAGGAACTTTTCCCGGGCACGCAGGTCACCATTGGCCCCGTGATCGAGGACGGCTTCTTCTACGACTTCGCGCGCGACAAGCCGTTCACGGAAGAAGACCTTGAGGTGATCGAGAAGCGCATGCACGAGATTGTCGCACGTGACGAGGAAATCATCCGCGAGGTCTGGGACCGCGATGAAGCCATCGCCTACTTCAAAAAGATTGGCGAACTTTATAAAGCCGAGCTGATTGAAGCGATCCCGGCCGGTGAAGCGGTGACCATCTACCGTCAGGGCGAATGGCTTGACCTCTGCCGTGGCCCGCACCTGCCCTCGACCGGCAAGCTGGGCGACGCTTTCAAGCTGATGAAGGTCGCGGGCGCTTACTGGCGCGGCGACAGCAAAAACGAGATGCTGACCCGCATCTACGGCACCTGCTGGCGCGACAAAAAAGAGCTGAAGGCCTATATCACGCGGCTTGAAGAAGCGGCGAAACGCGACCACCGCAAACTGGGCCGCGAGATGGACCTTTTCCACCTGCAGGAAGAAGCGCAAGGCAGCGTTTTCTGGCACCCGCAGGGCTACACCATCTGGCTGGCGCTTGAGAAATATATCCGCACGCGGCTTCAGGGCGCGGGCTATGTGGAGGTGAAAACCCCGCAGCTTCTCGACAGCAAGTTCTGGGAACAATCCGGCCACTGGGCAAAGTTCCGCGAGAATATGTTCGTGGTGCCGGATGAGATCCCGAACACCGAAGAAGACGGGCCAGTCCTGTCGGGCGACGCCAAACTGATGGCGCTCAAGCCGATGAACTGCCCGGCACACGTGCAGATCTTCAAGCAGGGCATCAAGTCCTACCGCGACCTGCCGATCCGCATGGCGGAGTTTGGCTGCTGTCACCGGAACGAGGCGCACGGTGCGCTGCACGGCCTGATGCGTGTACGCCAGATGACGCAGGACGATGCCCACATCTTCTGCCGTGAGGACCAGATCACTGCGGAGACGATCAACTTCTGTAACCTGCTGTCGTCGGTCTACCGCGACCTTGGCTTCCCCGAATTCAAGGTCCTGCTCGCTACCCGCCCCGAAAAACGTGCAGGCACGGACGAGGAATGGGACAAGGCGGAAGCCAGGCTTGAGGCTGCGCTCAAGGAAACCGGGCTCGATTATGATTTCGCGCCGGGTGAGGGTGCCTTCTATGGCCCGAAACTTGAGTTCCACCTCAATGACGCCATTGGCCGTACCTGGCAGTGCGGCACGCTTCAGCTTGATCCGAATATTCCGGAACTCCTGGACGCGAGCTATATCGGTGAAGACGGCGCCAAACACCGCCCGGTGATGCTGCACCGTGCCATTCTTGGCACGCTGGAGCGTTTCATCGGCATCATGATCGAGCACTATGCCGGCAAGATGCCGCTGTGGATGGCACCGACACAGGTTGTTGTGGCGCCCATCACCTCGGACGCTGACGGCTATGCCACCAAAGTGGCCGAGACCTTGAAAGCCAAGGGCATGCGCGTGAACACTGACCTCCGGAACGAGAAGATCAACTACAAGGTTCGTGAACACAGCCACGCCAAGGTGCCGGTTATCCTTGTTGTGGGCATGCGCGAGGCGGAAGAAGGCAAGGTATCCATGCGCCGCCTTGGTTCGAACGATAATACGGTACTGCCGCTTGACGAGGTTGCCGAGGCACTGGCCACTGAGGCCCAGATGCCGACCGGTAGCTGAAGACCTGGTAACTGACAAATTGGCAACGGGGGTGTGCAAATCTGCGACACCTGTCAAAAGCCCCCGTTTTCAAGGCTTTGCTTGGCCGCCGTTTAAGGCTATAGTGACAAAAGTGCAAGGCGGGCCCCATGGATGTGGGTCCGCCACTTAACTTCGATAGGAGAATCGACCATACGTAAAGGGCAATTTGCGGCTCCGCCCAAACAGGAAGGGCCGCGCGTCAACGATCAGATCCGTGTCAAAGAGGTACGCCTGATCGGAGCTAATGGTGAAAACCACGGTGTCGTGACAGTCGGCCAGGCGCGGAACCTCGCGGATGAGGCCGGGCTTGATCTCGTTGAGATCTCGCCGAACGCGGAACCGCCCGTATGCAAGATTCTCGATTACGGTAAGTTCAAGTACGAGCAGCAGAAAAAAGCCAACGCTGCGCGGAAAAACCAGAAAACCCAGGAAGTCAAAGAGATCAAGATGCGTCCCGGCATCGATGTCCATGACTACCAGACCAAGATGAAGAAGATTCACCAGTTCATCGAAAAGGGTGACAAGGTGAAGGTGACCATCCGTTTCCGTGGCCGTGAAATGGCCCACCAGGACCTGGGCATGGAAGTGCTGCAGCGTGTTGTGGGTGAAATGGAAGAAGAAGCCAAGATCGAGGCACGCCCCAAGATGGAAGGCCGCCAGATGATCATGGTCATCGCGCCCAAATAAGCGATACCGACATCACGAGGCTTCACGTGAAACAAAAGAAACCGCCCTCACCGGGGCGGTTTTTTGTTGGAGATGACGTCTGCGGCCATGGAGGCAACCATGCCAAGCGCCAGCAGGCCAACTCGGGCGTGTCTTCTGCCATGGACCCGCCGATCCAGTCGGCGGGTGACGACGGAGAAAAAGGCTGCATCATTCACCTTCTTCCGGCGTCAGCGCGACGGTAGCCCGGCGTCCGGGGGCCGCCTCGCCATACCTTCCGCGTCATACGCCGGCTTGACCGGCGTATCCAGTTGCGGCGGCGCGGGCGGCAACGCTCAGCCCTTGCGGTCCTTCATATAGTCTTTCATGCGCTCGCGGCGTTCGTCCTGAATGTCGGCGTAGATGGCCATCTGCTCCCGGCTCAGGTGGCGGGAAAGCGCAGCGTCCGTCTCCTCGCGCACCGCTTTCATTTCCTTGGCGAGGCTCAGTTTTTCGCGCAGGCGCAGGGAAGGCTTCTGGCCGTCACCAAAGCCGTAGCGCTCGAGGATATCAAGTCGCCGCTCGCGGCTGCGCTCAAGGATGGGTTTTACCTGCGCTTCCTGTTCCGGCGTCAGGCCAAGCCGCGCCCGGTTCTCCTCCGCCCGTTCCATCAGGGCTTCAAGCGTGCTGGCGTCAAGGCCGCGCTCAGTAGCGCTGACCGGTGCCAATGTCAGGAAGGCCGCAGTCAGTGCGACCACTATATGTTTCATGGTGATTGTCCCCGCGTTTCTGGTGCTTGTAGTATCTGTACGCACGCGGGTCACACACCCATTCGCTCCGGTCCTGCATCACAGCCCAAAAAAGCTGACAATATTCCCGAAAAGGCGATGTATTCCGCTATATTCATCTGGCATTCCGGGCATGACTTCAAAAGACTATGCTGTGTTTTCAACAACCTGACGCCCACAAGAGGCGGCAAAGGAGACCAACATGAAGTTTGGCGATTATTTGCGTGAGGCACGCGAAAAACACGGCTGGACCCAGCCCGAGGCCGCAGCGAGGGCCCAGATCGAACAGTCCTATCTCTCGAAGCTCGAGACCGGGAAATCCTATCCGTCGGAAGATATCTTCTCCCGCCTGGTCAAGGTCTACAGCCTTGATGTCGAGGACCTGAGCCGCACCGTTTTTGCGGTGGAGCTCGATAAACTGAGGGAGATTGGCGCGGTGCGCGCGCTCATTCTCAAGCGCGGACAATCGGAAACCCGTTTCATGCGCGCCTGGCTTGTGGCCGGGCTTTTCATGCTCATGCTCGGCGGCGGCATGTTCGGCCTTGCAGCCTCGATCCCGGTTGAGGAGCATTACCACTATCTCTACCGCTCGGAAGGCGTGATCAAAGCGGACGAGTCGCCGATGGTGTTCGAGTTTCTTTCGGTCGGCGGACCGGATGGGTCGGGTGGTCGCCTGAGCGACCGGGTAGATTATAAATATCAGACGCTGGATGAGAGCAAGGGCCCAAATTTCATCGAGCAGGTCGAAGGTGGCTACCGCAAATTCACGCTCTATGAGAAGGCGAAACAGCATGCACCCGTCGCGATCAGTTGGCACTACAGCTTCGGCGCCATGTTCCTCATGGGCGGACTGGCGTCATTCTATATCGCGCGCCGCTGGCGCTAGAGTGTTGCACAGATTGAGCACAGATATTGCACACTTCTGGCACAGATACGGCGGATTGATGCACAAGCTTAGCCTTGTTTCTGCATACACCGGTCCCTCGGGGCCGGTTTTTTGTTGCGCGAATGCGAACACAGGGCGAGGATAGTGGCAGCCACAACCGGAGCCCGTGACACCATGGACCTGCAAGCCATCCGCACCTTCTGCCGTGCCGTTGAAACCGGCAACCTGACCGCCGCTGCCAAGGCGCTGCATATCACCAAATCCGTTGCCTCGCGCCGTATCCAGTCGCTTGAGGACGACATTGGCGTGCGCCTCCTGGCCCGCACCACCAAGGGAGTCGCGCCCACGGATGAAGGCGCGCTTTTTTACGAACGCGGCCAGCGCATCCTCGATGACCTCGAGGATGCCGCGCAGGCGGTGAAATGTACCGACGAGAACCTTGTTGGCAGCCTGCGTATCACCGCACCCCGCAGTTTTGCTGACCTTTTCCTCGGTGAGCCCTTGATGGAGTTCATGTTGGCAAACCCCGACATCAACTTCGAGATGAACCTGACCGACGAGCGGGTCGATATCCTCGGCGGCGGCTATGACCTCGGCCTGCGCATCGCACGCGAACTGGATGACACCAGCCTGATTGCGCGCAAGCTGGCGGATCTCTCGAGCCATATTGTCGCGAGCCCCGATTATCTCGCGCGCCACGGCACGCCGCAGAAACCCGCGGATCTGCGCGACCATACCTGTGTCTTCTATTCCAATGTGGAGGCGGCGAAACAGTGGCGTTTCGGCGAAGGTGATACGGCTGAATCAGTCAGGGTGCGCGGGCGCCTGAGCTGCAATTCGGGCCAGATGCAGATGGAAGCCGCGCTGCGCGGGGTCGGCATCAGTACCCTGCCGCGCTTTTTTGTCCATGGTGCGCTCGCGGACGGGCGGCTTATCAGCATCCTTGATGATTATGCCGCGCCCAAGATGTCGCTTTATGCGCTCTATCCGGAAAAACGCCTGCTGCCCCGCAAGGTGCGGGCGCTGATCGAGCATCTTGCCGCCTGGTGCGAGCGCGAGAACAATACCTGCAATGAGCTGGACGGTTGCTCCTAACACCCCTTTGAGGCCAATGGCGTTCGTTTTTTCGCAACACGGATTTGCCCAAGCCTTGCCTACACGTCGCCATGCTGAACGCCTATCTTCTGTTTCAAGAAACAGACAAAGACGACAACAGGAGATAGATCATGGGCTTGCTCGTGGACGGCAAATGGCATGACAAATGGTATGAGACCAAGGACGGCCGCTTCAAACGGCAGGACAGTGTGTTCCGCCACTGCGTCACGAAGGACGGTAGCGCCGGGCCATCCGGCGACGCCGGCTTCAAGGCTGAGGCTGGTCGCTACCATCTTTATGTCTCACTCGCCTGCCCGTGGGCCCACCGCACCTTGATCATGCGCAAGCTCAAAGGGCTTGAGGACATGATTGATGTGTCCGTGGTTGGCATGCAGATGCTGGAGCACGGCTGGACTTTCGACAGGAAAGACGGCAGCACCGGCGATGCGCTGTTTGGCGCCACCTATCTGCATGAGATTTATACCAAGGCGCTCGCGGACTATACCGGACGGGTGACCGTGCCGGTGCTGTGGGACAAGAAGACAAACACCATTGTGTCGAACGAAAGCGCCGAGATTATCCGCATGTTCGCGCATGCCTTCGATGACATTGGCGCGAAGCCGGGGGACTATTACCCGGAAGCCCTGCGCAAAGAGATCGATGCGGTGAATGAGCGGATCTACAACACCGTCAACAACGGTGTCTACAAGGCCGGGTTCGCCACCACGCAGGAAGCCTATGAAGAAGCGGTAAAGCCGCTGTTCGAGAGCCTCGACTGGCTTGAAGCGCGGCTGGCCGAGAACCGCTACCTGATGGGTGACCAGCTTACGGAAGCGGATATCCGCCTGTTCACGACGCTCGTGCGCTTTGACCCTGTCTATGTGGGCCACTTCAAATGCAACGTGCGCCGCATCGCGGATTACCCGGAACTGAGCGCCTACATGCGCGAGATTTACCAGATGGACGGCGTGGCCGGGACGGTTGATATGAAGCATATCAAGACCCACTATTACGCGAGCCACAAGACCATCAACCCCACGGGTGTGATCCCCACGGGGCCTGAGCTTGACCTTGATGCCCCCCATGGGCGCGACTGGCTTTGAAGGAGGCCATGATGACAACAGCACGCAAAATTGCCCATCTCTATCAGGCGGTTGCCACGCCGGAAGGCCAGGGTGTCACCGTCCACCGCACCATCGGGCGACCCGACCTGTCGGTCCTTGACCCCTTCCTGCTGCTAGATGAGATGGAGCTGCCCAAGGAAGCCAAGGGCGCCGGTTTTCCCGAACACCCGCACCGGGGTTTCGAGACTGTAACCTATATGCTGACGGGCCGCATGGAACACGGCGACCGCGTTGGCAACCACGGCATCATCGGCCCCGGTGACGCGCAGTGGATGACCGCAGGCCGCGGCATCATCCACTCGGAAATGCCGGTCGCATCGGGCGAGGATGCGCGTGGCTTCCAGCTTTGGGTGAACCTGCCAGCCGCCAAAAAGATGATTCCACCGCGCTATCAGGATGTCTCGAAGGACATCATCCCCACCGTGAAAGGAGAAGGCTATGAGGCGCAACTGGTGGCGGGTGAACTTCTGGGCCATGAAGGCGCGGTGAAAGAGATTGCGGCCAAACCTTTCTTCGCGGACGTGACCCTGACGGGTGAAGACGAGGTAACCCTGCCGGTGGAAAGCGGCCATACCGCGTTCCTTTACGGCATCAAGGGTGGCTTTGTTGTGGATGGTCAGTCAGTGCCGACCCGCACGCTTGCAATCCTGTCGGACGGCGCGTTCGTCAAGGTGCGCGGCAAGGCGGGCACACGTTTCCTGTTGGTGGCGGGCCGGCCCAACAACGAACCGGTGGCGCGCTATGGCCCGTTTGTCATGAACACACGCGAAGAAATTATTGCAACAATCGACGACTGGAACAAAGGGCGCTTCCTGAGCGCCACGTAACAGTTGCGCGCTGATAAAGTGCGTTTCCTCCTGAAGCTCTTCAAACCCCATTTTGAGCTTCTCGCCCCGGGCTTTCTCCTCCCCCCCAACCCTACTCGAGAGCCCGGGGTTCCCTACCCTGAGGCAGACAGCTAGCCCTTGTAGTTGAGCTCAGGTTTTACCCGGCACATGGTCACTTCCACGGGGCTTGAGACAAAGTCCGTTTCATAACATTCACCAAGCAGCGAGCAGTAGCAGGCCTTTGCCTTCAGCTCGAAGCGCGCCCGGTCGAGCTTCGACCAGAGTTCACTGTTATGGTCCCGCAAGGGCAATCCAAAAACATAGGCATTGCCGCCGCTTGCCAGGATTTTGGGCGCTGGTGTGCTGGTCACAAAACCCGCTGCCCGCAGTTGCTCGTTATAGCCCTCGCCCACCGTCATGCAACATAGAGGCATAAGGTCGTTAATGGTCTTGATGTGGTTGCCTTCATAATAAAGCTCGAAGCTTTTGACGTCAGCAGGGCCCACGCCCACATTGGCCAGCCTATAGGTAATGAAGCGGTCATGATCAACGCCGGTGCCATTGGTGTTGCCGCTTTCGATCTGGAGGTATGGCCAGGTTTCGGCCTGCACCTGCCGGAACGCGGCTTCGGACTGCATATAGGACGCGACAAAGCTTGCGGCGGAGATGAGCACCGCGCACACAGCAATCACCAGATTGAGGGTATCCTTGGAAGGACGCCTGCCCCTTTGGGGAGCAGGCGTTTGATCTTTGTTGTCTTCAGGCAAATCGTTCAATGCTCATATCCCGTTTTGCCGGAAAGACTATCCCTAGCGCAGGATGGAGCGCAAGTGGCGGGTTGCGAAGCTGAGCTTGGCAACCGTGAGGCCGCCAGAGGACGAGAGGTCCTCAATCAGCCGTTCAGCGCGGATGATCTGGGTTGCCTGACTGGCGGCCCAGTCCTTCGTAGCCTGCCTGGCCGACTTCTCACCGGCTTCAAGGCAGACACGCTCAACAAGCGCGCGCTGCTGGTCGGCGAGGTCTTCAAGCTCGGACCGCACGGAAAGCACATCCCAGTGGTTTTCCGGCTGGATACGGTCAGCGCGCTGGCGCAGCCAGTCGAAACCGAGCCGGTCACCAAGCGCGAAGTGCACCGCCGCCACATAATCCACGCGCTTGCCGGCTTTCTCCGCCACCTCGATGATATCAGGGCCGGACGCCAGAACTTCGAACGCGGCAACAAAGGTTGCGAGGTCATGCCCCACACCGGCTTGCTTGAGTGCGTCGCGGCGGCCGACAAACACATCCTGTGCCGGTTCGGACAGGATTTCCTGCTTGATACCAAAGAGCTTTTTGACCGGATCGGAGAAACGCTCCACCAGCGCGCTGACGTTAAACGGACGCGGCAGGTTACGGAGCACCCACATCACCTGCTGTTTCATCGAATCCGAAACAGACTGGTGCATGTCGTACTGCACAGTCGCCGGGACCTTGTAATCAAGCTCGTTGATGGCTTCCCACTGACCCTGCAGGCCGTAAACCTCGCGCACAATCACAAAGGCTGCCACGATGTCCTCAACGCCAAGGCCGGTTTCTTCCTTCACCTCGTAAACAAAGGTCAGGCCTGCCCAGTTCACCACCTCGTTCGCGAGAACGGTGGCGATGATTTCGCGTTTCAGGCGGTGTTCGGAAAGGTCTTCACCGAACTTCTTGCGCAGCACTGACGGGAAGCCCCACTCAAGCTCCGGCCTCAGGACCGGGTCCTCGATGAGCTTGCTTTTCACCAGAATGTCGAGGAGCGACATCTTGGCGTAAGCCATCAGGATCGCGATTTCCGGGCGTGTCAGGCCAAGGTCGTTGGCGGCAAGTTCCGCAAAACCTTCGTCCGACGGCAGGTTCTCGATATCGCGGTTCAGGCTGCCGTCACGCTCAAGCGTGCGCATCAGCCCAAGGTGATATTCGCGGTTGCGGATGGCATTGGCTTCGGCAAGCGAGATGGCCTGTGTCTGCAGATAGTTGTCCGACAGCACGATGTCCGAGACCTCATCGGTCATGGATTCAAGGAGCTTGTCGCGCTCTTCGGCCTTGAGGTGTTTGTTCTGGATCGCACCGGTCAGAAGGATCTTGATGTTCACTTCCTTGTCCGAGCAGTCCACACCGGCCGAGTTGTCGATAAAGTCGGTGTTGAGGCGACCACCACGGCGAGCAAACTCGATGCGCGCCTTCTGGGTCATGCCAAGGTTACCACCTTCACCAATCACTTTCACTTTGAGCTCAGGCGCAGTAACGCGCAGGCCATCGTTCGCGCGGTCACCAACCTGGGCGTTGGTCTCGTTGGTGGCGCGCACATAGGTGCCGATACCGCCGAACCACAGGAGGTCAGCTTCCGCTTTCATGATGTGATGGATCAGGTCGGTCGGGGTCATGGCGTCGGCCTCGACCTGCAGCCATTCCTTGATCTCGGGCGTCAGCGAGATCGACTTCGCCGCACGTGCAAAAATGCCACCCCCCTTCGAGATCAGCTTTTTGTCATAGTCGTCCCACGTGGAGCGCGGCAGGTCGAAGAGACGCTTGCGCTCTTTCCAGGCCGCTTTGGTATCGCCCGGGTTGGGGTCGATGAAGATGTGCATATGGTTGAAGGCAGCCTTCATGCGGATGGTTTTCGAGAGCAGCATGCCGTTCCCGAAGACGTCGCCCGACATGTCGCCTACACCGATGACAGTGAATTCGTCTTTCTGGACATCGACCCCCATCTCACGGAAGTGACGCTGGACGGAAACCCAGCCGCCCTTGGCGGTGATGCCCATTTTCTTGTGGTCGTAGCCATTGGAGCCCCCGGACGCAAACGCATCACCAAGCCAGAAACCGTGGTCGACCGAGATACCGTTCGCGATATCGGAGAAGGTGGCCGTGCCCTTGTCGGCGGCAACCACAAGATAGGGGTCGTCGCTGTCGCGGCGCACCACATTCTTCGGCGGCACCACCTTGTTGCCCTTGAGGTTATCGGTCACTGACAGCAGGCTTGAGATAAAGCTGCGGTAGGCGGCAATACCCTCGGCCATATAGGCCTCGCGGTCGCCCATGCCCGGCAACTGTTTCGGGAAGAAGCCGCCCTTCGCACCCTGCGGCACGATCACGGCATTTTTCACCTGCTGCGCTTTCACAAGGCCAAGCACCTCGGTGCGGAAATCCTCCCGGCGGTCTGACCACCTCAGGCCACCGCGGGCGACCGGGCCGCCCCGCAGGTGCACACCTTCAACGCGCGGGCTATAGACCCAGATCTCCGCAAACGGCTTCGGCAGCGGCATCTCGTCCACCTGGCGGGAGCGGATCTTGAACGCAAGAGCGCGTTCGTCCGCACCCTCAAGCACGCCCGGCTGGTAGAAGTTGGTGCGGAGCGTCGCCCGCATCACATTGCGGTATGCGCGCAGGATGCGGTCATGGTCAAGGCTTGACACACCGTCCATCAAGCTGCGGATATCGGTGACGATATTCTCCGCCATGCTGTCGCGGTTGGCCGCTTCATAGGCCGGGTCGAACTGCACCTTGAAGAGCGCCACAAGCTGTGCCGCGATCTGGGTGTTTGCGACCACGCTGTCAGCGATATAGTCAGGCGTATAGCCCATGCCGAGCTGACGCAGGTATTTGCCGTAAGCGCGCAGGAGCTGGATTTCACGCCAGTCCATCGCCGCGGTCAGCACCATCTCGTTGAAGCCGTCGTTCTCGACTGTGCCGGCCCAGACGCGGATGAACAGCTCCTCGACGATGGGTTTCAGCCGTTCAAGTGCAAAGGGGCTGCCCTCGGGCCGGTCAAGCGAGAAGTCGTGGATATAGCTCGTGACCTTGCCGCACACCGCATAGGAATGCTCGGACAGCACACGGAAGCCCATGTTCTCGAGAATCGGCATACAATTGGTGAGCGCAATAAGCTGGGTGCCGTGATAGATCTTGAGGCGATAGTGGTTATCGCCGTCTTCGCGGTGGCGGTAGAAGTCTACCCGCACATCATCCTCACCTGCCACGTCCTCGAGCTTGTCCACGTCATAAGCGGCTTGGGCGGGTGTGAAGGTCTCGCGGTAGGTCACACTGAAACGTGTCTTGTAGATATGGTGCAGGCGGCTGCCTTTTTCCTCGCCGTGGTGGCTGATCAGCTCTGCATGCAGGCGGTCGATCCAGCCTTGGGCGGCTTCGGCGATCGCCTTGTTGATGTCTTCCACGTCCGGCTTGCGCACGTCACCCGGGAAGGTGCGGATGATGAAGTGCCAGCGCGCCAGTGCTTCGTCGGTGAGGTTGGCGTAATAGACCGATACTTCACCGTTATAGGATTTGCACAGGATGTCGGCGACTGCCTGCCTGAGGCCCGAATGGTAGTTCTCGCGCGGCACATAAACCATGGCGGAGACAAAACGCTCAAACCGGTCCGGGCGCACAAAGGCGCGTGGGCGCGGGCGCTCGGTCAGCTGCAGGATGCCGAGCGAGGTCTCAAAAAGCCAGTCCTCGTCCACCTGGAAAAGCTCGTCACGAGGGAAGCTTTCCATGATATGCGCGAGCGCCTTGGCCGCATAGGAGCGCTTGGCGAACTGCGAGCGTTTCATGATGTTCGCGACCTTGCCGCGGATGATCGGCACGTCGGTTGCGAACTTGCGGTAGGAAAGCGAGGTAAAGAGGCCGACAAAGCGGCGCTCGCCGATGGCGACACCGTCCTCGTTGAAAATCTTCACGCCGATATAGTCCATGTGCGACTGGCGGTGCACCATGGATTTCACGTTCGCTTTGGTGATGATGAGCGGATCGGGCGACGAGAGGAAGTGCCGGATTTCAGGCGACATGGGCGTCAGGCCATCCTTGTCGCGCAGCACATTGCGGTTCGGGTCGCGCAGGATACCAAGGCCGGAGCCGTCCACCCGGTTGAAGTCGAACTTCGCCGGGTCGCCCTCGAAACGGTATTCGCGGAAACCGAGGAAGGTGAAGTGGTCAGCCCCGAGCCAGCGCAGCAGGCGGATAGTCTCGTCCACTTCTTCCTGCGCGATTGGCGGCGGGTTCACGGTCAGGGATGCCACGGTCTCGTCGATTTTCGCGAGCATGGCTTTCCAGTCGCTCACGGCGGCGCGTACATCGGCAAGGGTAGTCGCGAGCGTGTCCTCAATCTCCTTGAGCACAGCCTTGTCGGACTGGGCGTCAATCTCGATGAACATGTAGCTTTCGGTAACTTCGGTGCCTTCACCCGGTGCGGTACGGTTGCCCTTATCGTCGCGCCATGTCTTGAGGATGGGGTGGTGCATCATATGAATGCGGCAATGCAGGCTCACCGCCAGGCAACCGGTCGTCGAATCGACAAGGAACGGCATGTCGTCATTGACGATCTGCAGCACGGTATGTTTGGTCGACCAGCCGGACTTGCCGCCGCGCGGGTTCATGATCTTGATCTGCGGCTTGCCGGTCGGGCGCTTCTCGGCCATCTGCCACATGTTGCGCGCAATCGCGAACAGCGCATCGGGCTCAAACGCCATCAGATCATCGGGTGCCTGGGCGTAGAATTGCGTCAGGAACTTGTCGAACGCTTCCCATTCTTCGCCTGACATGGTTTCGACCGCACGCCGGCCGATCTCTGCCATGATCTGCTTATACTGCTCATCATTGGTCACTTTTTTGGTCCCTTCCAAACCTGGTCACCCGGTCTTTTTAACGCCTGGGGTCTTTATATTTTCTTTTTATCGGTCACTTTTTTGGTGAAGCCGCCTGATCGCCGCTTCAACCTCGGTGGGAGGACAATCCGCCACGCCGACTGCCTCAAGCCCGCCGCCTTTTTTCCGGCGTGCAAGCACGAGGCAAAATTCTTCTTCACTTTCAAGGCTGGTCAAATCGTGGGGCTCGGCCGCACGCATCGCCGCAACCGCCGCCTTGTGACGCTCTTCGGCTGGTGTGCCCTTGTGGCCGCGCCGCGCCGCGCGTTCAGCCTTCACACAGCCCTTGATGCCACCCGGCTGGGCGCGCAGGAACGCGCCAAGCGTCTCCGAGGTCTGGCCCTCACGCACGGCATAGGCCAGCGCGGAGGCATATTCGGTCAGCCGCGTCTTGTCATAGTCGCGCCCGAAGGTGAGCTTGAGCACCGGGGTAAAGGGCGCACGCGCCTGCACCTTCAACCTGTTGGCCGCCAGAAGGGCCTCATACGCCGCCGGATTGAGGCTTGCCTCTTCATAGAGACGGAGCGCGGCGGCAAGCGCGTTATAGAGGTTGTCGCGGCTGCTGCTGTCGAGGTGAGTAACCTGAGAGACGGCTTCCTCACAGGCTTCAAGCGGTGCCTTCAGCGCATCGGCAAGCGCACGGTCTTCATCGGGCTCAGCGGCGGGTTCTATGCCGGGCTGCGCTTCGCCATGATCCGGGGTCCATTCCTCGCGCTGGCGGAAGCTGACCACCACCATGAGGAAATTGGCCTCCTCGCCGAGGCGGCTGAACGGCAGCATGATGCCGCGGCAGTCGAGGAAGTCCTCGACAAATTCAAACTCGGCTGCCCGCGTACGGGCTTCCGCTTCGTCGAACTGCGCCAGGAGGGCGCTGGCAAACGGGGAATGCGGCAGGTCCTCAAGCCGGGCACCGGGTGCGACCTCGGTCTCCATCAGGTTCAGGATACCGCTGCCCGCGAAACGCACAGCGGCGCCGTGGCCGGCAAACTCCAGCAGCAAACAGTGTTTCTTGAAAGGCGCCAGACCCGCCGGCGTCAGGTCCCTGAACAGCGGATAGCTGCGCTCCCCCTTGAGGCTATGCCAATAATCAAAGGCGCGCAGGTGCAGTCGGCGTTCTTCAGCGTCGGAGGTGGAAGGCGAAAAGTCGTCCGGGACGTTTCGGTCGGTTTTTTCAGCGTGATCTTCTTGTGTGCCGTTCATGGCCAACAACCATAATCCGTTTTTGCGTCAACAAGGTGTCGCATGAACCCGGGTATGGCACCCTCCCCCATCACTTGCAAGCAAGATCGGGTGGAAAGAGACAACTTTTTACGATTGTGCCTTCGCACATGCTTTTGACAGCGCTGACAGCCATCTGCGCTTGCCCCTAACCCTATTTTGCGCCAAAAAGAGCGGACCCTTGGGAAGGGGGACAAAAGGGAGACTCGACAAAATGCCGGACAAGCGTTGGCAAAGCCTTACTGCGATGTTTTTTGACCAGGCCGAGAAGCTTGGCGATAAAGCGCTGCTGAGCGCAAAGCGCGATGGCACCTGGCAATCCAGAAGCTGGCGTGAGGTCGCCGAGACGGTCTCGAAGCTTGCACGCGCGCTTGAACGGCTTGGTGTTGGCCCCGGCGACAGGGTTGTGCTGGTTTCTGAAAACCGCCCCGAATGGATGATCGCAGACTTTGCCATTATGGCGACCGGCGCTATCACCGTGCCAGCCTATATTACCAACACGGCGCGTGACCACCTGCATATCCTCGAGAACAGCGGCGCCAAGGCCGCCATCGTTTCGACCAAACAGCTTGCCCGCACATTCCTCAAGGCTGCGCACCAGTCAGACGAGCTTGAACACACCATCACCATGGAAGCGGTGAAGCTTGAGCAGCAGGTCAATGTGGGCGTGCACCACTGGGACCAGGTGCTCGCGGTGGAAGAGGCCGACGTGGCCCATTATGCCAAACGGGCACAGGATGTCTCGCGTCACGATATCGCGTGCCTCATCTACACATCGGGCACCGGCGGTGCGCCCAAAGGGGTGAAAACCCACCACGGGTCGATCCTGCACAATGCCGAAGGCGCGATCGAGATTTTCCGCGAACTGGGGCTTGAGAACAATACCTTCCTGTCGTTCCTGCCGCTCAGCCACGCATATGAACATACCGCGGGCCAGTGCTGGCCGCTGACCATCGGTGCCGAGATCTGGTATGCCGAGAATCTGGAGAAGCTGGCCGCCAATATGGCGGAAGCAAAGCCGACCGTGATGGTGGTGGTGCCACGGCTTTTTGAAATGCTGCGCACCCGGATCAGCCGCGCGATCGAGAAGGAAGGCGGCAGCAAGGCAAAACTGTTCGGCCGCGCCATCATGCTTGGCACCAAGGTGGCGAAAGGCGAGACACTCGGATTCATGGAGAAGCTCGAGAATATCTTCCTCAGCCTCACCGTACGCCGCAAGGTACGGAACCAGTTTGGCGGCCGCATCAAGGCGCTGGTATCTGGCGGCGCGCCGCTTGCGCCCGATGTTGGCCACTTCTTCGAGGCGCTTGGCCTGCCGCTCTTGCAGGGTTACGGACAGACGGAATCCGGCCCGATCATCTCGGTCAACCCGCCGGCGGCGCCAAAGGCACACACGGTCGGTCGTGTTTTCCCCAATACCGAAGTGCGCATCGCCAAGGACGGCGAGATCCTTGTGCGCGGCGAACTGGTGATGAAGGGCTACTGGCGCGACGACCGCTCGACGGAGAAAACCATTGTCGACGGCTGGCTGCACACGGGCGATATCGGCACTTTTGATGACGACGGCCACCTGATGATCACCGACCGCAAGAAGGACATCATCGTCAACGACAAGGGCGACAATGTCTCCCCGCAGCGGATCGAGGGCATGCTTGCACTTGAGGACGAGATTGCCCAGGCGATGGTCTATGGCGACCGCAAGCCGCACCTCGTGGGTCTTATTGTGCCCGACGCCGACTGGATGCGCGACTGGGCAAAAAGCGTTGGCAAAAATGTCGACAGCATCGACCTTGCCACAGATGCTGATCTGCACCGCGCGATCGACAAGGCGGTTACCCGCATCAACGCACGGCTGTCGAACCTTGAGAAAGTGCGCAAGTTCATCATCGCCGATGAGCCCTTCTCCATTGAGAATGAGCAGATGACACCGACCCTGAAACTGCGCCGCCACGTTGTGGGCGCGGTCTACGGCGCCCGGCTTGAGGCGCTTTACCACCGCGCAAAGGCGAAAGACGCATGAGCAACGATACCGTCACCGACCTGAGCGAGCGCCTCGCCGACCTTGAGGTCAAATTCGCTTTCCAGCAGGAAACGATCGACAGCCTCAACGACACGGTCACCAAACAGTGGGCGACCATCGACCGACTGATGCGCGCGCTAGAGCGTGTGCAAAGCGACGTCGCGGACATGGAAGCGGGCCAGCGAGACCCCAAGGGCGAACCACCGCCCCCGCATTACTGATGATGGCGGCCGTTACCGATAGCCACGCCACGACTGACGTAGCCAGTCCCTGCACCAAGGTATGCAAGCTGGATGCGCACGGTCACTATTGCATTGGCTGCATGCGCACCCGGGATGAAATTGCCATCTGGTCCACCGCCAGCAACGCGCAAAAGCGGATGATTCTGGACCGCATCGCGCTTTCCTCATCTGTTGCGGCTGATAGAATGGATTGATCTGGCCCCGCGGAGACGCGGGTCCGACCTGAGCGGAGAGACAGACTTGGTCACAGCTACGACAAATCCTGAGGCACGCCGGAAGGGCACCATTGTCTTTCTGTTGCTCGCGGGCCTTTTCATGGCGGCGCTTGCGCTGCCACGCCTGATGGCGGAGCTGACCCTGGTGCCCGGAACACCTTCCATGACAGCGCTTTACGCGGGGGAAGCGCTCGCGGAAGAAGAGCTCTCGCTTATTGACACCACACGGAGCGACTCGCTCGCGCTCGCTGATCATGCAAGTGCAGCCTACGAGCTTGCGGCGCTTTATGACTACCGGGCCCGGCAAGCATCCACCGCTGAAGACCGCGCTGCATTTATCGACAAGAGCATCACCGCCTCCCGGTTGGCCATCGAGCGCAGCCCCGCCAATACATTTTATTGGTTGCAACTGGCAAATGGCCTGAGCCGGAAAGGCACGGACCACGAGCTGGAGGCGATCGCCGCATGGGAGATGTCTCTGAAAACTGCCTGGTTTGAACCTGCCCTGCTACTGCCGCGCATCCATCTTGGCATGGTTTTGCTGCCCGCGATGACGGACCAGCAAACCAACACCCTGCGCGACCAGATTGACCTCACCTACCGTTGGCACCGCGGCATGCTGAGGCAATATGCGAGACAGAACGGACTGTTGCCATCACTTGAATACCTGCTGGGAGATACCAGCGAAATCGTGGCCTTTATAAAACCCTGACCTGCATGTCCGCGCTCACCGGGAAGTACAGCAGCGGCAAAGCTTTAGTGTTGTAACACCGCGATGAGTTCGTCTAGACATGCTATGTATTTAGATTATTCGATTTAAGCAGAAAAGTGTTTGAAAAATGAAGATTGTGGTGGACCTCGACAACACTATCACCGTCACAGACTCGACGATGCCCTATTATGAGGTCGCACCCCGAGAGGACGTAATCGAACAATTGCGAACCTATAAGGCGCAGGGCTTCGAGATCGTGATCCATACAGCCAGAAACATGCGCACTTATGAGGGCAATGTCGGCAAGATCAACGTCAATACGTTGCCGACCATTCTTGCCTGGCTACAGAAACATGATGTGCCACATGATGAGGTTGTTGTTGGCAAACCGTGGTGCGGACATGGCGGCTTCTATATCGATGACCGCGCGGTGCGACCGGACGAATTTACCAGCATGTCCTATGAAGAAATTCGGAAATTGATCGGGGACGAATAGTGCCGCAGGTAAAACCAACGCTCCTCATCACTTCCGCCGCCTATGCGGACGACAGCATTTGTGTCGAGCTGGGGCGGCTGCCGCCTTCTTTCCTGCCGCTCGGAAACAAACGGCTTTATGCACATCAGATCGGCTCCGTGGGGGGCCACTTCGGCCGTATCGTGTTGTCCCTGCCCGAAAGCTTCGTCGTCCCGCCCAAGGACCTTCGGCTCCTGGCCGAGATGGGCGCCGACATTGAACGTGTTCCTGACGGCTTGTCGCTCGGGCATTCCGTCGCCTTTTGCCTGCGCATGATTGAACCAGGGGCGGTTGCGATACTGCACGGCGACACCCTTATCTACGACATTGAATTCGACCACACTGACGGGTTTACCTGCCACACAGCGGACGAGGACCCCTACCGCTGGGCTGTGGTCAGCGACGGCCCTGAGGCCGATGTCGGGCGGATTTCGGAGCATGTAGCGCATGCCGGCAACCGGATTTTGAGCGGCTTCTTCTCCTTCTCGGACAGCGAAAGGCTGATCCGGGCGCTCACCGTCACCGACGGCGACTTTATTGAAGGGCTCAGGCTCTATAACACCGAGTTGCCGCAAAAGGCACTGAGGGCAGGCGACTGGTTCGACTTCGGCCATTTCCATACCTATTACCGGTCCAAGACAAAACTGACCACACAGCGGGCTTTCAACGGCCTGCAGATTGACCGTGTTTCGGTAACCAAGACCAGCAGCGACGCGTTCAAGATGTCCTGCGAGGCGCATTGGCTAAAGTCTCTGCCAGACGAGTTGAAACTTTTCATTCCCACCTATCTGGGGCCAGCGGACGAGGACGCCAAGGCTGTCGGCTACCGGATGGAGCGCCTGCTGTTCTCAAGCCTCAACGACATGTTCATCTTTGGCCGCCTCAACCGCCGGATTTGGGACACAATTTTTGAGGAATGCACCTTCTTCCTCCGAAGCTGCAAAAAGTATCGTGCCGAAGGAGTGACCGCCAAGGACTGTAACAGCCTCTATTTGCCGAAAACGGTAAAGCGCCTTGCCGAATTTGCCAAGGCCAGCGGCTTTCCGGTCGATACACCACTGCAGTATAATGGTGTTACCGTCCCGTCGCTTCGAGCCATTGCAGAACATACAAGCACCCTGATCCCGACGATTGCGGAAGACCAGATGACGGTCATGCACGGCGACTTCTGCTTCAGCAACATCCTGTATGATTCCCGCGGTCAACAGATCCGGACCATCGATCCTCGCGGTTATCTGGTGCACGGCGAACCCACCTTGTACGGCGACCCGAGGTACGACGTCGCCAAACTCTTCCATTCCGCGGTCGGCTTTTACGACCTCATTGTCGCCGGCTATTACACCGTCGCCGCAGAGGGTGTTCAGGTGACCTTCGACCTGTTGCTTGACGATGCTGTCACCGCCGTACGTGACGCATTCCTCGATCACGATTTTGACGGCATTCGGGGCGACGACCCGGCGTTGGTCGCAATTGCAATCCACCTGTTCCTGTCCATGCTGCCGCTGCATCATGACAACCCTCAACGGCAACTGGCATTTCTTGCCAATGCCTGCCGACTGTATTTGTCCCTCGATCAAAAAGGGGAAAGCCTACCATGATTGTTTTGCCAATGGCGGGTCGCAGCCGCAGGTTTGCCGAGGCCGGATACAAAAAGCCGAAGTTCATGCTGGAAGCACATGGCCACAGCCTGCTCGAACATGTGGTCTCCGGCTTTCACTCGGTCTTTGGTAAAGAGGACTTCCTTTTTGTCGCGCTGGAGGAAGACGGGGTCGAAGGTTTTGTCCGGGACTGCTGCTCACGACTGGGGCTCGCGACAGGCGACTTTCAGGTCGCCAACCTGAAACGACCCACCGAGGGGCAGGCGCAGACGATTTTTGAGGGGCTGGAAGCTGCCTCGGTACCACAAGATACCCCGCTGACCATATTCAACATCGACACAATAAGACCGGATTTCCGCTACCCCGAGGCCTTCAGCCTTGAGGATGTGGACGGCTATCTCGAAGTGTTCCGGGCCGAAGGCGACGGTTGGTCCTTTGTCGAGCCGGCAAAGGACGGCGGTCCTTACGACGTCAGCCGCGTCACCGAGAAGCTTCGCATTTCCGACCTGTGCTCAACCGGCCTCTATTATTTCCGCGCTGCCGAGCTGTTTCTGGATGCCTACCGTGCAGTTGCGGCCATTCCGGCGGCCGAGCTGCAAGGCGGTGAACGATATGTGGCGCCGCTCTATAACCGCCTGCTGCAAAATGGCTGCAGAATCAAATATTCTGAAGTATCCGCAGAGGACATCATTCCTTGTGGCGTTCCCGACGAATACCAGGCTTTTCTCGCGCTGCAGACCAGCGGCGACGGCTCCTGGCTTGCCGGAAATCGACGCCCTGGCTTCTGACCTCAACAACCAGCTTGCGGTTTCACTATTTCGCCGCAAGCGGGAAAGACCGGAGTGGTCGCCACCGATCTGACGCCGGGTGATACACAATTGCCGGACAAAAGCCTGTTGCTCCCTTGTGTAAAGGGCAAGGTTTGCAGTACTATTGTGCAATATTTTTTGCGATGAACCTTTAAAAACGAATTGCCCAGCGATGAGCGACGCTAAATGACGCTCACACAAAGGGGGGGATTGTGTCCTATACTTCATTTTCGGTTTACGAAGCGGCTGACAAGTCGCGCGCGACCCGGTCGAAAGGACGTGCATTCTGGCGTTCCGACATTCGCACCTTGCTGATGTATCTTGCCGATTTCGCACTTATTCTCATCGGTGCCCATGTTGCCTGGCTGCTGCGCTTTGATACCGCATGGATGAGCGAAGACTATTTCTGGGTGGTCCTGCTGGCTTGTGCTGGCTGGTGGATCATGGTGAACCGTTCAGACCTTTATTCACTGTCTGACCCCTTGCACCTCTGGGGCAAGACCCGGAAAATCTCTATCAACTGGTGTTATGTGGTGCTTGGCTGTACCGCCATCGCCTTCGCGACAAAAAGCGGTCATGGCTTCTCCCGTCTCTGGGCAGGCATGTGGTTCGTGTTTGCTGGCGCGGGCCTCGTGATGATGCGGATTTTCTGGAACATGATGATGATACGGGCCGAAAGGCTTGGCCATCTCTTCGCGCGCATCGCCATTGTCAGCATTGACCTTGACCGCACCCACGAGATGCTCGACATGCTGAAACGCCGTGGCGCCAACACCGTTGTGGTCGGTATTTTCAGCAGCAACGAAAACTCGTCGAGCTTCCTCAACCACACCCGCGTTGGTGATATCACCCAGTTGATCGACCAGTGCCATACGCTGGATATCGACAGCGTGTGGCTGGCGGCGGACTGGGAGAAACTCGAAGAGCTTGAGCAAATGCGCTGCGCATTATCGGTCCTGCCGTGTGAGATTCACGCACCCATCATGCCGATCGCCAAGATTTTCCCCGGCCGCGAAGTCGGGTTCCAGGCCGGTTTGCCGGCCGTAACCCTTGGCCGGAAACCACTTTCGAGCGGCGAACTGGTGCTCAAGAGGCTTGAAGACCTGATCATCGGCGGCACGCTCCTGCTGCTGCTGTCGCCGCTCCTCCTCCTGATCGGACTTGCCATCCGGCTCGACAGCCCGGGCCCCGCACTATTCCGCCAGGATCGCCATGGCTTCGCCAACGGCACCTTCAAGGTGTTCAAGTTTCGCACCATGTACCAGCCGGCTTCAGGCGGTGCGCAGTTCAAGCAGGCCGTGCGCAATGACCCGCGGGTGACCCGCCTTGGCCGCTTCCTGAGACGGTCCAGCATCGACGAGCTGCCGCAGCTCCTCAATGTCGTGCGCGGGGAAATGTCGCTTGTCGGGCCACGGCCGCATCCCATTGCGCTGTCGCACCAGTTCCTTGGTGATGTCGAAACCTATCTCGCGCGGCACAAGATGAAACCGGGTATCACCGGATGGGCCCAGATTCATGGCCTCAGGGGTGAAACCGAAACGCTTGAGAAGATGAGCAAACGTGTGGAATATGACCTCTGGTATGTCGACCACTGGTCGATACTTCTTGATTTCCGCATCCTGGTAATGACACTACCGAGCTTGCTCAGCAAAAACGCATACTGATTTCTTTTCCGAGGGTAAAATGCATACAATCAAACGTGTATTGGTCACTGGCGGTGCCGGTTTCCTGGGGTCGCACCTGTGCGAACGCCTGCTGGCGGAAGGGAACGAAGTTCTTTGCGTCGACAATTTTTACACCGGCACACGGCGGAACGTCGCCCACCTGCTCGATAACCCCAATTTTGAGCTGATGCGGCACGACGTGACCTTCCCGCTCTACGTCGAAGTCGATGAAATCTACAATCTGGCCTGCCCGGCCTCCCCGATCCACTATCAGAAGGACCCGGTGCAGACCACAAAGACCAGTGTGCACGGTGCCATCAACATGCTGGGCCTTGCCAAGCGGGTGGAGGCCAAGATCATGCAGGCCTCCACAAGCGAGGTGTATGGTGACCCGACCGTGCATCCGCAACCGGAAGAATACTGGGGCAACGTGAACCCCATTGGGCCACGCTCCTGCTATGATGAAGGCAAGCGCTGTGCGGAAACCCTGTTTTTCGATTACTACCGCCAGCACAGCCTGCGCATCAAGGTTGCGCGTATCTTCAATACCTACGGTCCGCGCATGCACCCGAATGACGGGCGCGTGGTGTCCAATTTTGTCGTACAGGCGCTTCAGGGCCACGACATCACCATCTATGGCGACGGGTCACAAACCCGTTCGTTCTGTTATGTCAGCGACCTGATTGAAGGTTTTGTCCGCCTGATGAACAGCGATGACAGCGTTACAGGGCCGATTAACCTTGGCAACCCTGGCGAGTTCACGATCCGAGAACTGGCCGAGCAGGTCATCGAGATGACTGGTTCAAAGTCACAGCTTATCTTCAAGCCGCTGCCGGCCGATGACCCGCAGCAGCGCCAGCCCGACCTCCAGAAGGCTCGTGCTGAACTTGGATGGGAGCCGACCGTCGCCCTTCGGGACGGCCTGCGACCCACGATCGAGTATTTTGACAAACTCCTGTCAGAAACCGACTGATGATGGCTAGGGGAATGCAGGCCGCATAAAAGGCCGGCTTTCCCCTTCAATCGTTGGACCCCGAAATGCGCCTGGCCCTGTATTTTCTCCTCGCCCTCTCGCCCTTGCCCCTCGCAAGCGCCCGGCCGGTGTGGCAATGGGGCTGGATCCTGTTTATTGCAGTTTGCGCACTCGCTGCGGCCATTCACATCATGAGGGGAAAGGAACAGCGCTCGGCACTGCTGCACCTGCCAGCCATCCCGGTGTTTTGCGTCACGCTTTTCGGCCTTTGGGGACTTTTCCAGGCCCTTGTACCGCTGTTTCCAGGGCACTTTGATCTGTTGCCTGAACTGACGACGCTTTCCATTTTCCCTGAGCAGACGATCAAAGTCTCGCTTCTTTTCCTCGCGCATGCAGCTCTGTTCGTCGTTGTATTCCTCTATGCCAGGGGGCGCAGCGGACGGGGTAACGCACTCTTGAAGCTGATTGCAGCGCTCGGTGCGCTCTATGCTCTCTACGGCTTTGTCGTCTACATCAGCGGGACCAACCTCGTGCTGTGGTTTGAGAAAACCGCTTACAAGAACGTCGTTACCTCCACCTTTGTCAACCGCAACAGCTATGCCGCCTATGCAGGGCTTGGCCTCGCCGCGATGAATGTGATCCTTTTCCTCAAGGTTGACGCGCTCAAGAACCAGCGGGCAGGACCACGCGACTACCTGCTTACTGTTTTTGCAGGCCACGGTTGGTATCAGGCGCTCGCCTATCTCGTGCTGGTATCTGCGCTACTGCTGACGGGCTCCCGTGCTGGCATCCTCTCGGTGCTCGCTGCACAGGCTGTTATGGTCTTCCTCTTCTTCGGGAATGCTGGAGGCCGCGGGAAGCTTTATGTGGCCATAGGTATATTGGCGGCCTTTATTGCGCTCTTTGCCTTGAGCGGCGAATTGCTGGTCAGCCGCATCGTCGACAATGACGAAATCAACGAACGTTTCGTGGTTTACGGTTATGTCTGGCGCGCCATCCTTGAGCAACCACTGTCGGGCCACGGCTTGGGAACCTTCAACGAGGCATTCCGACTATATCGCGGTGAGGACGTACGGCTGTATTTCGACCGCGCCCACAATGACTATCTGGAAATTTTCATGACTGCCGGCGTACCGGCTGCCATGGTGCTGCTGGTCGCGCCAACACATCTGATGGTCAGGTACCTGAAAGCCGCGGTCCGGTCGATGGACATCGAGAAAAGGGCCTTTTCCGGCATGGGCGTGGCCGTGCTGGTGCAACTGGCGCTGCATTCACTACTCGATTTCTCCTTGCAGATGCCCGCGGTTTCAATCCTCTTCGTCACGCTCCTGGCGTTGGTGTCCGCCAAGCTGGTAGGGCAAGACAAAGGAGCGAAATCCGGATGATCCCCACCGCCAAAAGGACAGCTGCCCAGCTTTGGACCATCGCCTGGTCAAAACCCTCTTTGGCGCTGGCAGGAAACATCGGCCAGAAAGCCGTGACCCTGATAACGAACATTGTTCTGGCACGCCTGCTGGGGGCCGAGGGTTATGGCGCCGTGGCACTTGGCCTGACCTTTTTTCTCGTTGTCCAGGCGTTTGCGACACTGGGCCTGACCGAAGGCATGGTGCGTTTCGGCGCTGCGACTCTGGCCAAAGGAGATCACCAGAATTTCTCCCGCATCTTCACGTCCTCCAATATTTTTGCCCTCGCGTCCAACTGCATTGTGTGTATCGTCATCATTCTACTGGCGGAGCCGATAGCGAACTTCTTCGATGCGGGCGAGGGTTTCGCCGAACTCTTGCAGATACTGATGCTCGCCGTGCCTTTTTTCACCATCATCATGATGATGGCGTCCTATCGGCAGGCCCATCAGATGATCCTCGGACAACAGGCCATTCTCCTCGCGCGTGTCAGCCTGACCCTCATCCTGTGTCTAACCTTTGTTTTTATACCGGCGGAGCCAGTCCAATACGCCTGGGTCGTCCTGATTGCCCACATGGGCTTGGCCGCGGGGCTCATGATGCCGTCGCTCAAGAGAATACGCCATTTCCCCAGGCTACTGGCGCGTGACGAAGCCAAACAATTGCTCAGCTTTTCGCTTGTTATCCTCTCCACACATGCCAGTTGGCTGATCTGGAGCAACCTTGACCGGGTCATGCTCGCGCGGCTGGGGACATTGAGCGACGTCGGTGTTTACAGTGTTGTCTCCGCCCTCGCGATCAATATACAGCTTGGTGTCGTCGCCATGGGTGGCCTCGTGATGCCGGTCTGTGCCGCAGCGCACACGCGTGGGGACCGCGCCCAGGTCATTGACGCTTATGGCTGGTATTCCCTGATAGGCGTCTTTGCTGCCGGCCTTCTAGGCGTTTCGTTGTTGCTGGAGGCTCCGGGAATTCTCGGCCTGTTCGGGCCGGAGTTTTCCAATTATGGCTGGGCGCTCAGCCTTCTGGTGGTTGGCCAGTTTCTCTCCGCTTTCCCCGGCCCTCTCGGCAAGCTGCTGATCGTGATTGGCCACCAGAATTCTGTCATGATCGGCAGTATCGCTCAGGTGGCGCTCAACATTGTCCTGAATTTGTTGCTTATTCCCGAGTACGGCGTCAATGGTGCGGCGGCTGCAACCTTGGTGGCACTTGCCCTCCCTCGGCTTGTATATTCCTTGTATATCCACCGACGCCTTGGTTTCTGGACGCCTGACCGATATGCATTTCTGGCGGCTTTGGTGATCGGTCTGGCCGCGATCGCGGCGGACCAGCTTGGCGCCCTGATGCCGCTCCGGGTTTTGGGCATCAATATCAGCGACTATATCTGGCTCTCGGTCCTCGCGGGTCCTCCAGCTGCACTGCTGATCCTGCACCGCCGCCGCAAACGCATACCCGAGGCGACCGAACACAGTTTCCCTGGCACCACAGATAGCGTTGCTCACCCGCCAGAAAGCAGGCCGGAGTAGGCTTGCAGCCACTGAGCGCTCACCACCCGCTCGCTGTATTTCTGTTCCACCAGCGCGCGCAGCGAGACGCCGCGGGACTGTCGCTCCCCGGGAGTCCAGCGCGCAGCGCTCTCCATGGCGCCGGCAAGCGAGGTGGCATCAACGCTGGACAACAAGCCCCCATGGTCCTGCCATTCGACCAGGCCCGTTTCCCGGGTGGTGATGGTGGGGATACCAGCAGCGGCACACTCAAGATTCACGAGACTGATGACCTCGGTGAACGAGGGCACAACGACCGCTTGAAGCGAGGCAAGCAAGCGCTCTTTATCAGCGCCATATAGTGGGCCCGGGAAGTCTATTCGGCCGCCGGCTGACACAGCGACCTTCTTGAGATGCGCTAGGTAGGCAGCATCACCTGTCGGGCCGACAATGCTGAGCCGCCAGTTGGTGTCGAGCCGGGCTTGCATGAAGCCCAGTATCAGGTTTTCAAGGTTCTTTTCAGGCGAAATACGCCCGATGAATGCAAAATGGCGCTGTGGAGGCTCCAGGGCGCCCGGCGCGTCGCCTGGATCAATCCAGTTCGGGATTTGCACCATTGGCATGTTGGGAAACATTTGCGCCAGCAGTTCACGCTCCTGGCCTGTGATGGCGTGCAATAGCGAAACGCCAGAAAATCTTGGGCAGGCAAGCAGTTTGGCATAAACGCCCTTCTTGAGCCGGGCCAGGCTCTTGCCCTGCTGCCAGCGCTCGTAGAACAGGCTGCCATGGACCGAGAGCACGGTCGGGATACCAAGATCGTATGCTATTTTCGCGGCCACATACTGGGGGCCCATCCAGAATCCATGGATATGCACGATATCTGGGGTGAAGGCCTCAACCTCGGCACGCAAGAGGTCGGGAAACGAAGGGGAGTAGTGCCATAAACGCCCAAGCACCGTACTTTCTGCCGCCGTGGTGGCCAATCGCACACCATCGGGCGCGGGACGGGGCTCAAGGCCTGAGGCAAGGATAGCGCCCTCGTGCCCCCGCCGCTGCAGGGCGTCAGCAAGATCATGCACCGCCTTTGTGGTGCCGCCAGCCGCCAAAGTGTGCTTCTCGGAAATATGCAGTATTCGCATGGTGCTTATCTTGGGTGGTCCTTCAGCCACTCACAAGTCTCCCGCACGCCATCTTCAAGCGTGTAGGGCAACGCACCACAAAGTGCTTCCATGTCTCTGGTTTCGTGCACCATTTCTGTCAGGATGTTGTTCAGTCGGAATGATGTCAGCGGCACAGAAAGCCATCCGCAGGCCTTCAGGACATCCCCGCCAAGAGCCATGAGCTTCATGATCCCATAGGGAAGTGACGGTGCGTTCCGAACACCAAGCTCGCGACAGATCATGCCTGCCCACTCCGACACTTCAAGCGGCGGATAGTCACACATATAAAATGTCTTGTTGAGCACATCGCCATCGTTCGCCTTCATCAGCACGGTATCGATCTGGTGTACGCTATTGCCGACATATCCGTATGATTTGAGGATTGGCCGTTTGGTCGGATGTACATATATACCGCGGCGCAAAGCGTCAAAAAAGTTGCGGTATGGTACATCAAACCACGGCCCCCAGATGGATGTCGGTCGGAGGATGAGCCAAGGAAAATGATCTGCCGCCTCGGCCCGCACTATCTTCTCACCCTCCACCTTCGACTGACCGTAAACGGTCGTTGCGTTATAGTCGGTGTCTGAGGTTGGCATATATCCGATCTGGCAAACAAGCCGGCTGGACATGAACAGGGTCCGACGGATGCCCGGCGTCGCCTTGACGGCCGCTACAATATTCCTGACACCCCCGATATTGGCCTCATAGTCAGCCAATGTCTGACCGTCCATATCAGTGCGAGCGGCAAGATGTAGAACATAATCCGGCGCAAAATCCTGAAATGCAGCAGTCAATTCCGCGCCAGCGCATATATCAAGTTGCTTCCACAGATGCCCCTGAGAGGCGCAGCGTGGCGGCGCAATATCTATATTGAGCACCTGGTGCCCGGCTTTTTCAAATTGTGCCAGAACATTGGTCCCAATAAAGCCCGAGCCACCGGTGACGAGTATCTTGTAAGCCATAAAGCCCTCTGCCTGAATACGATCGGATACCCAAACTTTCTACAGCAGATTCCTACCGCAACAATTTTAGGTGTAGACTCTCGCAGCGGATAAATTCAAATCCCACTGTCGCCACTCAAGACTAATTTCCAATTTTAGCTACATACAACGTATGGGTGTGGAGAAACTGCGAGACAAACTTTGGCAACAGATCTGCGAAGCCTGTATATTTGTTAAACATTTTTAGAAGTGCTGGGTTCCTAACGCTTCCTCCAATGACAAACCCCTTTTGGGAAGGATAAAAGGTTAGGACGTCGAGTTTTCTTTCATGGGCGATATTCTTTATGTGTTTATCAACAGACGACCATGAAACTAGGAAGTTCTTTTTGTGCCAAGGTATGGTTAGACGGCTCAGTTTTGGAAGAACTTCCTTCAGTTTTGCGAGTATGCCGTATTGAGCTGGGCCATGTTGGAGATCAAAGGGAAACAGTTTGTTTGGGCCAAAAACTATCAATAAACCGCCTGGTTTCAACAAATCTAAACAATCAGAATAAAATGCAGCCCGAACTTCCTCATAGTTCTCCGCAAGGGTGTTATGGCCATCGATTGTCCCTACGTGCTCAATCACGCCAAAGGACATAACTACATCAAACTTCTCATTTGGATACTTATCGATATATTCCGAAGAGAAATGTGGAAAAACTTGGTCTGAGATTGCCATACGATGGCGCCCGCCTGGCTCCAAACCTGAGGCTTTGAAGCCAGCTTGAATTAAGCCTTCAACAACAGCGCCAACTCCACAGCCGACATCCAATATTCTCGCGCCAGGCTTGATACCAAATTGCTCCAGAAAATTAGGTAAAACGACCCGTCCACGCCTTAATCCACTCTCAACCTCGAGGTCAAAGCCTTCAGTATCGAGCTGATAAAGTCTATCAGCACCATTTTCTACTCTATTTTCCATTTCACCCCCCCCCAAAGGTTCTATCAATCTGCTCAGAACTTCATCGTACATTTCTAATGCGCTACGCTACGAGAAAAAACCTACAAGGCGGCGATTTTTTTCTCAAGCTGTAGCGCAAGATTGAATTCAAATAGGTAGAGCAATTTTAATATATTGATTTCTCACGGTAATTTCAGAAGCTATATACACGACTTTACGGTCTGCATATTTGAGCTATTATATAACCAACTGGATATATGGATAGCTGCCCATGGCCTCAGATCATATCAGTCGAGTATTGTCCGCCCTCGCCGACCCGACGAGGCGTGATATCCTGCTGCGCCTTGCATCCGGGGAAGCGACGGTCACTGAGCTCGCTGAGCCGTTTTCAATATCGCAACCGGCCATTTCCAAACACCTGCGCGTGCTTGAGGAGGCTGGGCTTGTTTCCCGCAGCAAGGATGCGCAGCGCCGACCGCGGCAACTCGAGGCTGCCGCGCTTGAGGATATCGCAAAGTGGGTCGAGCTTTTCCGCCCACACTGGGAAGACACAGCACGACGGCGCGAGGAGTTCGCCGGCCTGCTTTCGGGCGACGGCACCATCAACTGGTGAAAAACTCTCATCGCCGCTCCTTCACGAAACAGTCGACGGCGGCCCGGAAAGCAGTTACCTAGGCAGCATGACAAACACCGCAGAATTCGAGATCTTCCTGGCGACCGTACCCGGCCTTGAACGGGCACTTCTTTCAGAAGTGCAGGAGAAAGGGTTTTCGGGCGCTATCGTCACCCCTGGCGGGGTGACGATGCACGGCACATGGCCCGATGTCTGGCGTGCCAATCTGGTACTGAGGGGAGCAAGCCATGTGCTTGCCCGTATTGGCGAATTCAAGGTCCAGCATCTGGCGAAACTCGACAAGAAAGCCCAGAGCTTCCCGTGGGCAGAGTTTCTACGGCCTGACATCCCTGTGCGGGTGGAAGTCAGTTGCAAAAAATCCCGCATCTATCACGACAAGGCCGCCGCCGAGCGGTTCAAAAAAGCGATCGCAGCTTCGATCGGCGCGCAGATTTTGCCCGACGCGACGGTTTGCATCAAGGCGCGCATTGTCGATGACCTCTGCACCATCAGTGTCGAGACATCAGGCGAGCCGCTGCACAAACGAGGGCACAAGGAAGCTGTCAACAAGGCACCGATGCGCGAGAACCTCGCCGCGCTTATCCTGCGCGAATGCGGATACCGCGGTACGGAACCGGTGATTGATCCCATGTGTGGGTCCGGCACCTTTGTCCTTGAGGCCGCCGAAATTGCCCAGGGCCTCAACCCGGGCCGCACCAGGCATTTTGCCTTTGAAGACCTGAAGGGCTTTGACAAGCACGCCTGGCTGGCGCTCAAAAGCAATGTGACACAACGCAGTACCGACAAGCGTTTTTACGGCTTTGACCGCGACGCAGGCGCCGTGCGCATGAGCACCGCCAATGCTGAACGGGCCGGTGTTGCCGAGCAAACGGTTTTCACCCAGCAAGCGATCAGCGATCTCACGCCCCCCGAAGGCCCGACAGGGCTTGTCATTGTCAACCCACCCTACGGCGGGCGCATCGGCGATACAAAAAAACTGGCCCCACTCTATAGGGCGCTTGGGCAAACACTGCGCAGCCGGTTTCATGGCTGGCGGGTTGGTATCGTCACAAATGCGCCCGATCTCGCCCGCGCCACTGGTTTGGCCTTCGTGAAACGAACCACCGCCTTTTCCCACGGCGGCATCCCCGTCAAACTTTATAAGACGCTGCCGCTCAAGGCTGACTAGTCCGCGCCCGACCTGATCTTAAAACTACCTTTTATTTGACTCAGTCAAGTTATGAAATATGATTGACTGAGTCAAATAAAAGGAGCCTGCCATGAACGATGCATCCCTCGCCGCGAAACGGGCCGAAAAAATCCGGGCGTTCAACCGATTTTATACTGGACAGATGGAGCTTCTGGACGAGCGGCTGCACCACAGCGACTTCACCTTGACCGAAACCCGCATCCTGTTTGAGCTCGCCGCGCGGCGCACCGTGGTTGCGAACGACCTTGTGCGCGACCTGCGGATTGATGCGGGCTACCTCAGCCGCATTCTCGGCAAGTTCGGCAGCGAGGGGCTGATCGAGCGAACCCCCGCCAGCCATGACGGGCGCCAGATGGAGCTGAGCCTGACCGCAAAAGGCCGTGCCTGCTTCCGTCCGCTGGACGACGCGGCCCGCGCACAGATAATTGAGCGACTGAAACTGCTCTCCGACCGCGAGCAGCGGGAGCTCGTGGGCGCCATGGGCCGCATTGAAGCGCTGTTCGGGCGCAATACCGCCGCCCGGGGCGTGCCCATCCTCCGCGAACTTCAACCCGGCGACATCGGCTGGATCACACACCGGCAGGGCGTGCTCTATCATGAGGAATATGGCTGGGATGTGAGTTATGAGGCGCTCGTTGCCAATATCCTTGGCGACTTTGGCATAGGGCGGGAAAAGGCGCGCGAGCGTGCCTGGATTGCCGAACTTGACGGCCGTGTGGTTGGCAGCGTTTTCCTGATGAAGGCGAGCGAAGACCTCGCAAAACTGCGGCTACTCTATGTCGAGCCAGATACACGGGGCATGGGCCTTGGGCGGCAATTGGTAGAGGCCTGCGTCAGCAGCGCCCGCGAGTGCGGCTACAAGCGCATGACCCTGTGGACCCAGAGCATCCTTACAGGTGCTCGCCGCATCTATACACAGGTCGGTTTCACTAAAACCGCAGAAGAAGCTCACCATTCCTTTGGTCACGACCTGGTCGGTGAAACCTGGGAGATGAACCTCTGATGTCAGCCTTCTGTTTCTATTCGAAATAGACCATGCACTGGCGCGAGAGTGCCACCAGAGTGCCGTCTTCGGTAAAGATACGGCCTGACTGCTGGCTGTAGCCACCTGCCGCGGCCTCGAGCTCAAAGTCGAGGTAAAACCAGCCGGGCACAATACGCTCGGCTGGTACCACAAATTCAAGCGACCAACTGAGCGAACTTGCCATGACCGGGCGGTCATAGTGCGACATCATCACCGGCGGCGGGATATCAGCCACCGCCACCAGCGCCTCCACCGGATAGGCCGACATGTCGGCGCGGTGCCGCACCCATTTGCCGAGGCGGCGCGAACGCTGGTTCGACATCGGAATGCCGCCACCGGTCCAGTGAACGTCAAAATGCTTCAGGAAACCAGGCAGCAAGCGCGCTGAACCATCCATCGGTGGCACACTGTCCCGTGGTTCCGGGGTGAACGCGATATCCGAGGGTGCCGCCTTTGTCTCGCGCTCACTGCCAAAAGCCGCCATGGCCTGCGCACAGACATTTGCACCGTCATAGAGCCGCGCGGTCGCCTGCGTGACATTGCGCCCTTCCCGCAGCAGTTCCGCCGCCACTTTCACCTCACCGGCGGGCGCCGGGGCCACAAAGGACACCATCAGCGACCGCAGCGTCTTGGGCTCGGAGAGGGTCTGCGCCATGCCGCGGGCGAGCAGGGCCGCCACGAGGCCGCCAAAAGCCGCCCGGCCCTGCGACCAACCAGCGGTCAGCTCGGTCGTCGCTTCGGCGCTGCCGATGTCCTTCATGATCTCCGAAAGGGATCTTTCCTGCATAATCACTCCTGACCGTTACGCGGTGGGACACCTTGCCGCCCCTGTTCCTGCATACAAATAGCCTGCTGCTTCCCCAGGGCAACCATCCAATTCTGCATGGTGCGGATACAGGCGCACATGGCGCTGGCACAAGATAACCCGCAAAGTCCTCGCACATCGTCCTTTTTTCTGCCACAAGGGGCTTTATAATGACCACACCGCCTGACAATATCTGACAGGAAACCGGCGCGGGCAGTGTATGAACTGGCTGAACGCGCAGAAAAACACCCGCGTAATGAACCGGGGAACAAGTTTTAGGAGTGTTTATGGCCATCCATCTCTATGAAGGCGACCTGCCGGATGGGCTCGATCTCGGCCCTGTTGTGGCAATCGATAGCGAGACGATGGGCCTGAACCCGCACCGCGACCGCTTGTGCGTGGTGCAACTCTCGAGCGGCGACGGCAATGCGCACCTCGTCCGCTTCAAGAAGGGCGAATATACCGCCCCGAACCTCGTGAAGCTGCTGGAAGACGCCAATGTGCTGAAGCTGTTCCACTTCGCGCGTTTTGATGTGGCGGTGATGAAACAGTATCTCGGCGCCAACACCGCACCAATCTATTGTACCAAGATCGCGTCCAAGCTGGCACGCACCTATACCGACCGGCATGGCCTCAAGGACCTGGTGCGCGAGCTTGCCGGTGTGGACCTCGACAAGCAGCAACAGTCAAGTGACTGGGGCGCAGACGAGATCAGCGACGCGCAGAAAGACTATGCTGCCTCCGACGTGCTCTATCTTCACGCCTGCAAGGAAAAGCTTGATGTGATGCTGGCCCGCGAAGGGCGGCTCGAGCTTGCAAGCGCAGCCTTTGCCTTCCTTTCCACGCGTGCCGCGCTTGACCTCGCCGGGTTCGAGCAGATGGATATTTTTGCGCACTAGGAAATGCAGAAACCGATGTCACAGTCTGTCCCGGATCATTTTGAGAGCACACGCGCCGCCCGTGAGCGCGCCCGGGAAGCGCTGAGCCCGCTGCCTGTTGTGCCGCAAGGGGATAGCTGGGATCGCTTCATCATCGTGATGCGGCTTGTGCTGCCCGTGCTTGCGCTTGTGGTCGGCGGCATGACGGTGCTGTGGCCCTTCATCAACGAAAAAGAGGTCAGCTTCACCCTGTCCCGCGAGGAAGTCGCCAAGAGCGACGGGGTGATTCATATGACCAACCCGCGGTATGTCGGCACCGATTCCGGCAACCGCCTTTTCAGCGTCGAAGCCTCAAGCGGGCGTCAGGAAGACGCCAGTTCACCACGCATCCGCTTGAGCGACATCCGCGCACAAATGGAACTGCAGCCCGGCAACCCGGCCTTTGTGCATGCCCGTACCGGCATTTACCGCATGAAAGACAGCAGCCTGTCGCTTGTGGGCGGGGTGTCGCTGCGTTCGGCCGCCGGTTACCAGCTTGAGATGGACGGTGCAGAGATAGACCTCAAGGCCCACACAGCAGTGGGCAACGGCAATATTCGCGGTGCGTCCGAGATCGGCCAGCTTCAGGCCGGGCGCATGGAAATTCTCGTCGATACCCAGGAAGGCGTGTTTGAGGACGGGGTCAAATTGTCCCTCGTGCCACGCCGCCCGCAGGCAAATGGCCCCAAGGCCCCACGCCTGACCAGTCACCCCACCAATAACCGCAACGAACCTGCGGGGTCATGAGGCAAGTTATGACACGTCGTGCAAGCATCCTTTCTCTCCTGTTCACCGCAAGCCTGATGCTGCCGGGTGCAGCCAATGCGCAGTCGGTGCTCAAGAACCATGACACCTATCAGCCGATCGACATTTCCGCCGAGCGGCTTGAGATGAAACAGAAGGAAGGCCGCGCCATCTTCAAGGGTGCGGTATCGGTCAAACAGGGCCAGATGACCCTGAACGCGGACGCGCTGACCGTCTTCTACCAGACCGAAAACGGCGTGGAGAACCCTTCAATCTCCCGGCTTGATGCGGAAGGCAATGTGAAGCTCGCGTCAGAGAGCGAAACCCTGACTGGCGAATGGGGGGTCTATGATGTGGACCGGCGGCTGATCACCCTCGGTGGCAACGTGACCTTCCGACAGGGTGACAACATGCTGGGTGGCGACCGGCTCGAATTTGACCTCGTCACCGGCCTCGCCAAACTTGACGGCAAGGCCAGCGAAGACGGACGCGTTCGCGGCCAGTTCAGCGTACCCGATCAGAAAGAGAAAAAAGACGGCCAGAAGTAAACGGCGGCGCACTTAAGCGCTTCTATACACTGGCAAAAGCCCTGGTAAATTAGCGCCCGGCCATTGCTTTTCTCTGGCTTCGCGCCAATCTTCATGATTTATTGATAAAGCTCATGCATAAAATGAGCCAAACAGCGTCGCGGGTGGTCGGGAATGGGAAATCCCGGCACGGAAGGCCCGCAGCAAGGGATGGTTTATGAGTGTGAAGGACAGCGCAAGCAGCCACACATCCGGTGTGAAGGACGCCGCAGAAGGCCTGCACGTTTGCGGCATTGGCAAAGCCTATAGCGGTCGCCCTGTGCTGCGCGATGTGTCGCTTTCGGTGCACCGCGGTGAAGTGGTCGGCCTCTTGGGTCCAAACGGCGCCGGCAAGACAACTTGCTTCTATTCCATCACCGGGCTGATTGCGCCGGACCACGGCCGGGTCGAGCTTGACGGCCATGACATTACCCATTTGCCGATGTATCGCCGCGCCCGCCTCGGCATCGGCTACCTGCCGCAGGAAACCAGCATTTTCCGCGGCATGACCGTGGAAGAAAATATCCGTGCCATCCTGGAAGTGGTTGAAAAGGACCGCGCGCTCCGCGATGCCATGATCGACGAGCTCCTGGAGGAGTTTTCCATCACCCATCTGCGCAATACACCTGCGCTTGCACTCTCGGGCGGTGAACGCCGCCGCTGCGAGATCGCGCGGGCGCTGGCTGCGCGGCCAAGCTTTGTGCTGCTTGATGAGCCCTTCGCGGGCATCGACCCGATCGCTATCGCTGATATCCGCGACCTGACGGCACACCTGAAGGACCGCGGCATTGGCGTACTGATCACCGACCACAACGTGCGCGAGACACTCGATATCATCGACCGCGCCTATATTATCTATGACGGGCATGTGTTGTTTGAGGGTAACGCCGAGGCCGTTCTCAAGGACCCGGACGTGCGCCGGGTCTACCTCGGTGAAAGTTTCAGCCTGTAGGAGGGGGTATCGTGGCTTTAACGCCAAGGCTTGATCTGAGACAAAGCCAGCAGTTGGTGATGACACCCCAACTGCAGCAGGCGATCAAGCTTTTGCAGCTATCGAACCTTGAACTTGCCGACTATGTCGCGCAGGAAGTTGAGCGCAACCCGCTTCTGGAAGTCGGCGACCCGTCCGATGGTCCGATGACGCAGGAAGGCGGCGAACACGGCGGCACCGCGACCGACGATTACCTGCGTGAGGGCGGGGAAGCCGGCGGTGACGGAACCGACGGCATCATCGCGGCCGACCGTGGCCTTGAGAGCGCGATGGACACTTCGTCCGGCAATGACGGCGCGCTTGATGCCGACTTCGAGACCAATATCTACAATAGTGACGCTGTCTCTGACCGCGTGAGTGAAGGCGGCGAGGGGCTTTCGTCAGGCAGCCTGTCCTATGATGGCGGCGGCTCTGTCAAGGGTTCGGGCGGCGGGTTTGACGAACGAGGGCTCGACCAGACACTTGAGGGTGAAGAAAGCCTGCAGGACTATCTGATGCGCCAGATGGCGGTGGCACTGCATGGCCCGGTCGAGCGCCTGATCGCGACCCATCTGATCGACCTTGTCGACGAAGCTGGCTATATCCGCACAGAAGCAGTTGAAGAAACCGCCAACCAGCTTGGCGCCACGCCAGAAGAGGTTGAGCGTATCCTGTCGGTGCTGCAGACGCTTGAACCCTCAGGCGTTTTTGCCCGCACCCTTGGCGAATGCCTCGCGCTGCAGCTCAAGGAGCTGGACCGCTTCGACCCGGCAATGGAAGCGCTGATTGACAATCTCGACTTGCTCGCGAAACGCGACATGGCAGCGCTCAAGCGGCTTTGTGGTGTGGACCAGGACGATATCGCCGACATGGTAAAGGAAATCCGCGCGCTCAACCCGAAGCCGGGCCTGATGTTCGGCAGTGCCTCGGTGCAGCCGGTGGTGCCGGATATCTTTGTGCACAAAAGCCGCGCCGGTACATGGGTTGTTGAGCTGAATACAGACACCCTGCCTAAAGTGCTGGTGAACCAGCAGTATCTCTCGGAGCTTACGGAAGTGGCGTCTGGCAAGGAAGCCAAGACCTTTGTCTCGGACTGCGTGTCTTCAGCCAACTGGCTCGTCAAAGCCCTCGATCAACGCGCACGCACGATTCTCAAGGTCTCGACCGCGCTGGTGAAAACGCAGGCGCATTTTTTCGAGCATGGTGTGCGTTTCCTCAAGCCGCTAACGCTCAAGGATATCGCGGACGAAATTGGCATGCACGAAAGCACGGTTTCGCGCGTGACCAACAACAAGTTCATGTCATGCCCGCGCGGCATGTTCGAGCTGAAGTATTTCTTCACCTCCGCCATCAATGCGGGCGACGGTGGGGACGCGCATTCGTCCGAGTCGGTCAAATTCCGCCTCAAGGAACTGATTGACGCCGAAAGTCCCAAAAAGATCCTCTCTGACGACAAGCTCGTGGACATGATGCAGGCCGAAGGGATTGATATCGCCCGGCGCACCGTCGCCAAGTATCGGGAGGCCATGCGCATCCCGTCATCGGTCCAGCGCCGCCGGCTCAAGAATATGGGTTCGTGAGTCGTTTTCGAACTTGCCCGCAGACCACGGTCCGGCTGCCCGTCAATTGCCGTTTAGTTTCAAAAATTTGACATAAATCATTCCCCATTAACCACACTTAAACCATCTTTTGTGGTACGCTACTTTTGTTGGTCGCAATGGCCGACAGCGGCCCCGATGTCGGACGGGGAAAGGCATCGGATACATGTGTCGCAAGGCGGGTTGCAATGACCCGTGTTACCTAGGAAGGCTGCCTCCCCGGCAGCCAGAGAAAGGATGATTGGCACCTATGGATATCAATGTTACCGGACGGAAAATGAATGTAGGCGCAGCACTCACCAGCCATGTTGAAGAACGCCTCGAAACAATCGCAGATAAATATTTCAGCCGCACCATTGATGCTTCAACCACCTTCGTAAAGGAGGCTCACCTTACCCGAGTAGATATATCACTCCACGCCAATCAGGGAATCAGCCTCCAGGCAAGGGGCGAAGCCGATGATCCCTATGCTGCTTTCGAGGACGCAGCCGAGAAAGTAGAAAAACAGTTGCGTCGTTACAAACGACGGCTTAAGAACCACCACCATACTCCGCACCGCGAAGTGGCCATGGAACTGGCCCGTGATACGATTATCGCGCCGGAGACAGAAGACGATGACGGGAACGAACAGGCCGTAAACGGGCATGACGATCAGCCGATCATCATCGCGGAAAGCAAGAAGGAGATCCCGCGAGTATCCGTGGGGGACGCTGTGATGTTGATGGACCTGGCTGACGCCAACGCATTTGTCTTCAGAAACCGTAAGAGCGAGGCCCTGGAGGTTGTCTATCGCCGCCAGGATGGCAATATCGGGTGGATAAGCCCCGGCACTGCTGCCTGACGCCGAACGGAAACGGTAGGACTTAAGCCAGAGAAGTATCCGGGCCCGGAAGTTCAGGGCCCGGACAAGAGAGAGATCATGGAGATCGAAGATTTGCTAGCGGCCGAGAATGTTCTCGCCGACTTTAGAGCATCGAGTAAAAAACAGACAATTCAGGCCCTGTCCCGCAAGCTTGCGGACTCCCTGGGCCTTGACCCCCGTACTGTTTTTGAAAAACTGCTTGAACGCGAACGCCTGGGCAGCACCGGCGTTGGCAAGGGCGTTGCTATTCCGCACGCGCGCATTGAAGGTATTGACCGCATTGTCGGCCTGTTTGCGCGGCTCGCCTCCCCCGTTGAGTTTGATAGCGTTGACGACCAGCCGGTTGACATCGTCTTCATGCTGCTTGCGCCAGTGGACGCTGGCGCGGACCACCTGAAGGCACTTGCGCGCATTTCCAGGCTGCTGAGGGACGAGAGTACACTGTCCAAGCTCAGGCTGACCGCCGATGCCGGTGCGCTTTATGCCATGCTGGCGCAGCCATCGAGCCACGCAGCCTAGAATTCAACCTTGCGAAAATAGAGACCATCCGGTGGGGCGTTGAGCCCCAGCCGGCTGCGGTCGCGCGCCTCAAGCGCCGCTTTCATATCCGCGGGCGTCCAGTTGCCTTCGCCCACCAGTTTGAGCGTGCCGGTGATGGACCGGATCTGGTGATGCAGGAAGGACCGTGCACCAGCATGGATATGCACCTCCTCGCCAACGCGCTCGACCGTCAGATAGTCCATGGTCTTGACCGGGCTTTTGGCCTGGCAGTGGGCGTGGCGGAAAGTTGTAAAGTCGTGCTGGCCAACAAGATGCTGCGCTGCCTCATGCATAGCGGCATGGTCAAGCGGCGTTTTCACATGCCACATCAATCCGCGCTGGAAACTCGCCGGCGCCCGCCGGTTGAGGATCTTGTATGTATAATGCCGCTTGAGCGCGGAGAAGCGCGCGTGGAACTCCTCATCAACCAGCTCTACGGCAACCACTGAAATGGGGTTTGGCCGCATATGGTAATTGAGCGCACCCTGCAGCGCGTCCGCCGTCATCTCGCGCTCAAGGTCCAGATGCGCAACCTGACCAGTTGCGTGCACACCGGCGTCCGTACGACCGGAACCAATAACGCGCACATCTTCCTCGGGCGCAAAGCCCTTGCATGCATCCTCAAGTGCTACCTGAACGGAGGCGCCGTTCTCCTGCCGCTGCCAGCCGACATAGGGCCTGCCGTCATATTCAATAGTGAGCTTGAAGCGCTGCATTAGTCGTCCAGACCAACTTTTGAGCCCTTGGGCACCTTGAAGCCGCGCAACAGGTCGGCGCGGTCCATCGGGCCCTTGCCTGCACGCTGGGCGCGGTCAACGCGGTATGCACCGTCGCCGCAGGCAATCAGAAGTTCGTCATCCAGCGCGGTTCCCGGCGCGCCAGATGCCTGTTCCACCGTGCCCGCCAGTATCTTCACCCGCTCGCCCGCCATCTCGGACCAGGCGCCGGGGAAAGGGAACAGGCCGCGCACGTGGCGGTCGATCTCTGTGGCTGGTCGTGTCCAGTCGGTCCGCGCCTCGGTTTTTTCAATTTTTTTGGCGTAAGTAACGCCCTCTTCGCCCTGCGGCTCGGCCCTGAGGGAACCGTCCGCGAGGCCGGTGATTGCCGCGTCGATCAGCGACGCACCCATGTCAGATAGCCGGTCATGCAGGCTGAGCGTCGTGTCATCCGGCCCGATGGGCGTTTCTGCGCGCATCAACACTGGCCCGGTATCAAGTCCGGCTTCCATCTGCATGATGCAGACGCCGGTCTTGGTGTCACCCGCCATCACCGCACGGTGGATGGGGGCCGCCCCGCGCCAGCGCGGCAGCAGGCTCGCATGCACATTCACACAGCCGTGTTTCGGCGTATCCAGCACCACTTGCGGCAGGATCTGGCCGTAGGCCACCACCACCGCCACATCGGCGTCAAGCGACCTGAACTCGGCCTGCGCGGCTACATCGCGCATGGATCTGGGCGTGAAGACCCTGAGGCCGTGGTTTTCGGCAAATGTGTGTACCGGCGAGGGACGGAGCTGTTTGCCGCGGCCCGCGGGTGCAGGCGGCTGGCTGTAGACGCCGACAATCTCATGGCCAGCATCCATCAGGGCTTTAAGGGTCGGCACCGCAAAATCCGGGGTGCCCATGAATGCCACTCGCATGGTGCCGTCCTCCCTGGGGCCGGGCGTTAAAGGATCTCGACATCCTTGGTCGCCTTGCGGACCTTCTTGATGATCATATTGCGCTTCAGCTTCGAGAGATAGTCGATGAACACGACGCCGTTCAGGTGATCAATCTCGTGCTGCACGCAGGTGGCCTTCAGGCCATCCATCAGCTCTTCCCGCTGCTTGCCGTGATAGTCGAAGTACCTGACCTTCACACTCGCGGGCCGCTCGACCTCGGCATAATGCTCCGGCACGGAAAGGCAGCCTTCGTTATAGACGCTGAACTCTTCCGATTCCCAGGTGATCTCGGGGTTCACGAGGAATACAGGCTGGCGACCTTCCTCTTCGTCACCTTCGGTGTCCATAACGATCACCCGTTTGGGTACGGCAACCTGGATGGCGGCAAGGCCGATGCCCGGCGCGTCATACATGGTCTCAAGCATGTTATCCATCAGGCGGCGCAGATCGTCATCCACCTGCCCGACCTCGTCGGAGATGGTCTTGAGCATCGGGTCTGGCACGTTGATGATCGGTAGTTTCGCCATAGTCACTGTTCCAAAAGCATTCCTGTTTCCCGCATTACCTATGGACGCACATGCCCGGCGTCAAGCTGAAAGCGGCACTAAAGCGCGGAAACCGGCGCATCGCAGCTATACGTGCCATGCATATCTTCAATCTCGAGAACCCAGAGGTCGCTGTCGAACTGGCGTTTTTTGCGCACCCGCGCGTCGGCGTCTGCTTCCGCCTCACCGGTCTCCGGCCCGAGGCGGCGCCAGATCCGGTTGCCGTCAAAATCGCGCGACTGCTCAAAAAGATGCACGCCTGCCGCAAAGCGGTTCACCTTGAGGAGGATGCCGCCGCGCGCCTCGTCGCCCTTCGCCACCACAAAAGCGGGGCAACCCTGCGCGTGGCAGGTTCGCACGTGGGCGTCAATCCAGAGCTTCGAGGGAAGGCGGTCATCCATCATGGAACCATATGGCGACCACACAGGGAAAAGGTCAAGCGTTTCAGCCGTTTGACCCTATTCTTCGTCCAGGCCTAGCACATGGAGCCGGTCGGAGAACATCTTGCGGATATGATCCTCCGGTACATCGAAGGCGACCCCGAGAGAGGACTCATGGGTCCAGGCAACATGGGCGGGAATATCGCCGCGGTCGGAAACCGTGAGCGTGATCTCGGAGCCTTCCTTGAGCGGCAGGTCGACACGCACACGGGCCCCGCCAAGCGACAGGTTCCATATCTGACAGGACACCGAGTGTTTTCCGACTGTCAGTTTGGCAGGCCACAACACCGAACGCCGCCGATGCCGACGGTTGTCCAGGCCTGTTTGAGTTTCCGGTTTTTCCTGTGCCATGAGTGGCCCTCTCAAAGTCTTGAGCTGGCATTTTGCCTGATATCCTAAGCCCAGTCTAGCGCAGGGTCGTAAATCAATCGTCACCAGAAAGGCGCAATTTGAGGAAAATCCGGCGAACCCATATGTGCTGAAGCCGTGAAAATCGTGTCGCAAAATGCATCATTTTGTGCAAACAATGCGCAAGATCTGTGCTCTATCTGTGCAGTGACCCAGACAAGCCCCCGGAGGACCCATGGCCCGCAAGGCAGGAATCCTGATTGTTGAAGACAGCCCGACCCTCGCGCTCACCTACCGCGAGTATCTGCGTCCACTTGGCCTGCCGGTGGAGCTTGCCGAAACCGGTGCAGCCGCGCTGAGGAAAATCGACGCCGAACTGCCAAGCGTGATCCTCCTTGATCTCATGCTGCCGGATATGGACGGGCTGCAGATCCTCAAGCGCCTGCACGATGAGAAGCGCGACGTGCGGGTGATCGTGATTACGGCGCACGGCTCGGTCAAGGTGGCGGTTGACGCCATGCGCGAGGGCGCGACCGACTTCCTGCTGAAGCCCTTTTCTGCCGAACGTATCCTCACAACGGTGCGAAATGCGCTTGAAATCCACCGCCTGTCAGGCCTTGTGGAAAAATTCTCGGTCGGGCGGGCCAAGAAATTCGAGCGTTTCATCGGTTCGAGCCCCGCGATGCAGGCAGTCTACCGCATGATCGAGGACTGCGCCGCCTCGAAGGCTTCCGTGTTCATCATGGGGCCATCTGGTACCGGTAAGGAACTGTGTGCCGAAGCGGTGCACAACCAGAGCCCGCGCAAGGACAAACGCTTCGTGGCGCTCAACTGCGCCGCCATCCCGGCCAACCTGATCGAGAGCGAGATTTTTGGCCACAAGAAGGGGGCCTTCACCGGCGCCACCGCCGACCGCGACGGGGCGGCGGTCACGGCAGACGGCGGTACCCTGTTCCTTGACGAGATTTGCGAGATGCCGCTTGATCTGCAGGCCAAGCTCCTGCGTTTCATCCAGACCGGCCAGGTCGTGCCTGTCGGCAGCAACACGCCGCGCAACGTGAATGTGCGTTTTGTTTGCGCCACCAACCGCAACCCCTGGGAAGAGGTGGAGGCCGGGCGCTTCCGCGAGGATCTCTATTACCGGCTGCATGTGGTGCCGATCCACCTGCCGCCGCTCGCTGAACGCGGGGATGATGTGCTGCTGATCGCGCATCACCTGCTGGCGCAATATGCCGAGGAAGAAGGCAAGGCGTTCAACAAGATTGAACCGGAAGCGGAAGCCCGCCTTAAAGCGCACAGCTGGCCCGGCAACGTGCGCGAGCTGGGCAACGTGATCCATTCTGCCGTGGTGCTGAACGAAGGGCCGGTGCTGACCACCAAGATGCTGGAGCGGCTGATGGGTCCCGCCCGGCGCATGCGCGCGGAAGCCGGCATTGCCGAGATTGTACGCGTGGCCCCCGCACCGACGGTCGCGCCCGCCTTGCCCGCAAGCGCAGACGATATCGAACCGCTGGCGCAGTCCGAGCGGCGCATTATCGAGCACGCCATCAGTCTGATGGGTGGCAAGGTCAGGAAAGCGGCCAGAAAACTGCAGGTGAACCCGTCAACCCTCTACCGCAAACTGAAGGAGTGGGAGGAGGCCTGAGCCTCCTCTGAGATAGGGCCCGCCTAGTCCTTGCTGTCGCCCAGCAGTTCCTTGCGAACACCTTCAAGCGCATGCGCGGTCGAGGCCGCTAGGCCTGCCATGTTCACAAGATCAGACGCAGACGCGGTCATGCGTGCGATCTGGATCGAGTGGCTCATGCCCAGAAGCATCGGGCCAATCACCCGGCCTCCGCCTAGTTCCGCCAAGAGCTTGTAACCGATGTTGGCGCTATGAAGCGCTGGCATCACGAGCACGTTGGCGGGGCCTGAGAGGTTCATGAACGGATATTGTTCCATGAGGCTGCGGTTGAGCGCCACGTCAGCCTGCATCTCACCGTCAAACTCGAAGTCCACATTACGTTCATTGAGGATGTTTACAGCCTGCTGGATGTGTTTTGTCTTGTCCGACGGCGGGTTGCCGAAGTTCGAGAACGACAGGAACGCCACCCGCGGCTCATGGCCGAGGCGCTGCACAAAATAGGCTGCGTTCTGCGCGATATCCGCGAGGTCCTCAGCACCCGGACGTTCGTTCACAGTCGTATCCGCCATGAAGACGGTCCGCGACTTGGTCACCACAATCGACATGCCAAACGGGCGCATGCCCGGCAGCGGGTCGATCACGCGGCGGATGTTCTTGAGCGCACGCCAGTAGTGGCGGGTCACACCGGTCACCACGGCGTCCGCGTCGCCCGTTGCCACCATACACGCCGAGAAGACGTTCCGGTCACGTTTCACGAGGCGCTGCACGTCCCGCAGCAGGAAGCCGCGGCGGTTCAGGCGCTCGTAGATATAATCCACATAGTCGTTGGTGCGCGGGGTGTTCGCGGCATTGACGATTTCAAACGCCTGGTCGTCCACACCCATTTCGCGCAGCTTCTCGCGGATCGGCGCTTCGTAGCCCACAAGCACAGGTACACCGTAGCCAGCGTTCTTGAAGCCGATGGCCGCGCGCAGGACTTTCTCTTCCTCCGCTTCCGCGAACACCACACGTTTGGGCGTGCGGCGCTTGAGATCTTCGAACATGGTCGAGAGTGTGTCGGCGGTCGGGTCGAGACGGGCGGAAAGCTCTTTCTCGTATGCTTCCATGTCGGCAATCGGCTTGCGTGCAACGCCGGTGTCCATCGCGGCCTGCGCCACCTTCACCGGAATACGGCGAATAAGGCGCGGGTCAAAGGGTGCCGGGATGATATATTCCGGGCCATAATGCGGTTGCTGGCCACCGTAGGCCGCTGCCACTTCGTCCGGCACGTCTTCACGTGCCAGTTCAGCGATGGCTTGCGCGGCCGCGATCTTCATTTCTTCGTTGATGGTGCGCGCACGAACGTCAAGCGCACCGCGGAAGATGTAAGGGAAACCAAGAACGTTGTTCACCTGGTTCGGGTAGTCCGACCGGCCGGTGGCAACGATAGCGTCCGGGCGGGCCTCGCGCGCGTCCTCGGGCGTGATCTCAGGGTCCGGGTTCGCCATGGCAAAGATGATCGGCTTTTCGCCCATCGACTTGACCATTTCCTTGGTGATGGCACCCGCGGCTGCGAGGCCGATGACCACATCAGCGCCCACCATGGCTTCTTCAAGCGTGCGGGCGTCGGTCTTGATCGCGTGGGCCGACTTCCACTGGTTCATGCCCTCAGTACGGCCTGCGTAAATGACGCCCGTGCGGTCCACCATGGTCACATTTTCATGCGGCAGGCCCATGGCCTTGATCAACTCAATGCAGGCAATACACGCCGCGCCCGCACCGATGGCGACAACCTTGGTGTCTTCAAGCTTACGGCCCGTGAGGTCAAGCGCGTTGATAAAACCCGCTGCCGTGATGATGGCCGTGCCGTGCTGGTCATCATGGAACACCGGAATGTCCATGGCTTCACGCAGGCGCTGCTCGATGATGAAACACTCAGGCGCTGCGATATCCTCGAGGTTGATGCCGCCAAAGGACGGGCCCAGAAGGCGCACACAGTTCACAAACTCATCGATGTCCTCGCTTTCGACCTCAAGGTCGATCGAGTCCACATCAGCGAAGCGCTTGAAGAGCACCGCCTTGCCTTCCATCACCGGCTTCGATGCCTGCGCACCCAGGTTACCGAGGCCAAGGATCGCCGTACCGTTCGAGATAACCGCTACAAGGTTGCCCTTGGCGGTATAGTCGTAGGCCGTATCAGGGTCCTTGGCGATTTCCTTGACCGGCACTGCCACGCCGGGGCTGTAGGCGAGCGACAGGTCACGCTGCGTAGCCATGGGCTTGGTGGCGGTGATTTCAATCTTGCCGGGGCGTCCCGACGAGTGAAACCGGAGAGCTTCCGCATCCGTGAATTTGGAAGATTTGCTGGCCATGGGGAATCCTCTGATCTTTGGTCTTCTTTGGGTGGCGACAGATTAAAGAATGCTTTAGAAGCGGGGTATGTTATGCGGCATACTATGGCATAAAGCGGCTGACAATTGAAATCGGGCAGTTAACCGGGAGTTTGTTGACAAAATGGAAGGTAGCGCGCAGTTGGGGGCTAACGCGACAGCAGGAGGTGCAGAGGCAGCGGGCACAGCCGGCAAGCCTGACAACAAGTGGGCACGCGCCGCGCGTGAGCCCGGCATTACCCCCATGATGCAACAGTTCCTTGAGATCAAGGCCGACTATCCCGACTGCATGCTTTTCTACCGCATGGGCGACTTTTACGAGCTGTTCTTCGAGGACGCGGAACGCGCCTCGGAAGCGCTTGATATTACGCTGACCAAACGCGGCAAACACCAGGGTGAAGACATCCCCATGGCCGGCGTGCCGGTGCACGCGAGCGAGATGTATCTCTCCCGCCTTATCCGCAAGGGCTTCAAGGTCGCCGTGTGTGAGCAGACCGAAGACCCGGCTGAGGCCAAAAAGCGCGGCTCCAAATCCGTGGTGCGCCGTGAGGTGATCCGCCTTGTGACACCCGGCACGATCACGGAAGAAAACCTGCTGGATGCCCGCGCAGCAAATTACCTCGTGGCACTTGGCCGTGCGCAGGCCGACCTGTCGCTTGCGGTTGTTGAAATCTCTACCGGTGAGTTTTTCATCCTGCCCACCAAGGCAGGACGGCTCGACGCTGACCTCGCGCGCCTGAACCCGGGTGAGTTGCTGCTGCCCAGTGACATTCAGTCGGACGAAAAACTCGCGAGCGCACTTTTTGACTGGCGCAGCATCACCAGCCCGATGGAGCCGCACCGTTTCGACAGCACCTTCGGCACCCGCCGCCTCAAGGAACTGTTTGATGTCGCCACACTTGACGGTTTCGCAAACCTGAGCCGTGCTGACCTTGCCGCCGCCGGTGCGCTTGTCGACTATCTCGAGGACACCCAGAAAGGCAAGATGCCGCGGCTTTACCCGCCGCGCCGCCTGTCGGCTGACGGCACCATGATGATTGATGCCGCCACACGCCGGAGCCTGGAGCTGACCCGCACTCAAACCGGCGAGACCACAGGCAGCCTGCTCTCGGTCATCGACAACACGGTGACGGGGGCTGGCGCACGCCTGCTTGCCAAACGCCTGGCTGCACCGCTCACCGACCCTGTGCGGGTAAACGAGCGGCTGGATGCCGTGGCTTATATGATCGAGCGCCCGCACTTGCGGGCTGACATCCGTGCCGCGCTCAAGGCCGCGCCGGATATGGAGCGTGCGCTTGCGCGGCTGTCACTCGGCCGGGGTGGCCCGCGCGACCTTCTGGCCATGCGCCTCGGGCTTGAGGCCGCACGCGCGGTCAAATCCTATCTTCTCGCCCCGAAGGACGCGCTTGAGGACATGCCGGACCTCGTGGCCGACGCTGCCAGCGACCTTGGCGAACACACGGACCTCATCAACGAGCTCGGCCGGGCGCTGGTCGAGGAACCGCCGCTTCTCGCCCGCGATGGGGGTTTCATCCAGAAGGGCTACAACACAGCGCTGGATGAGTTCCGCATGCTGCGCGACGAAAGCCGCCGCCTGATTGCGGGGCTTGAGAAAGACTATCAGGACCTCACGGGCATCAGCGCGCTCAAGATCCGGCACAATAATGTCATCGGCTACCATGTAGACGTGACGGCCAAACACGCAGACAAAATGATGTCCGCCCCGATGAACGAAACCTTCATCCACCGCCAGACCCTCGCGAACTCGGTACGCTTCTCGACCAGTGAGCTTTCCAAGCTTGCAGGCAAAATCTCGGAAGCGGGCGACCGGTCGCTGTCGCTTGAGCAGGAACTGTTCGCACAACTCGTGGCGGATGTGCTTGGGCACGCCGAGCCGATCTCCACCGCCGCTGAGGCGCTCGCCAACCTTGATGTGGCCACAAGCCTTGCCACCCTCGCCGAAAATGAGAATTTCACCCGGCCGGAGGTGGACGACAGCCTTGCCTTCAACATTCACGGCGGGCGGCACCCGGTGGTGGAAAAAGCGCTTAAAAAATCGAGCGATAAACCCTTTGTCGCGAACGACTGCGACCTTGGCCCCGATGATCGCCTGTGGCTGATCACCGGTCCCAACATGGCCGGTAAAAGTACGTTCCTGAGGCAAAACGCGCTCATCGCCGTGCTGGCACAGATGGGCTCCTATGTGCCAGCGGACTATGCGCAGATAGGCGTGGTGGACCGGCTGTTCAGCCGGGTCGGTGCGTCTGATGACCTTGCGCATGGCCGCTCGACCTTCATGGTCGAGATGGTGGAAACCGCCGCCATCCTCAATCAGGCTGGCCCGCGTTCGCTTGTGATCCTCGATGAGATCGGTCGCGGCACCGCGACCTATGACGGGCTTTCGATCGCTTGGGCGGCGGTCGAGAATCTGCATAACATCAACCAGTCGCGCGCGCTTTTTGCCACGCACTATCATGAGCTGACCGCGCTCAAGGAAACGCTTGAGGCCGTCAGCCTGCGCTCCATGAAGGTGCGCGAATGGAAAGGTGATGTGGTATTCCTGCACGAGGTGGCGCAGGGTGCCGCTGACCGTTCCTACGGTATTCAGGTCGCCAAGCTTGCGGGCCTGCCGACCCGTGTGATCGACCGCGCGCGGCAAGTGCTTGACCACCTTGAGAACAGCGACAAGGGTGACAAGGTCACCGGCCTCATCAATGACTTGCCGCTCTTTCAAAGTGCACCAGTTTCACGGGTGAAAGAGCCCGAGGGCCCAAGCGCTTTGGAGGAAAAACTGCGGGACATCAACCCGGACCAGTTGACGCCGCGGGAAGCGCTTGAGATTCTCTACAGCCTCAAAGACGAAATTGAGGGCTGACATCCAGCCCCGCCAGAAAGCCGCTATATGAGCCAGATCAAAAACCGCCGGGCGCTCATCAACCGCAAGGACCTCACCGTTGCCCTTGCGGCGATGGTGGAAAACACACCGCAAGGCGACTGGCAACTGGCCGCCACCGCCATTCTTAAAGCCGCGCACAAACACGGCTGGGGCGAGGTCAAGCGCCGCTTCATCGAGGACGAAGAAAACGGTCGCTCCGCCGCGAAATCACTCAGCTATGTGATGGACCAGCTGCTGCGCACGCTTTATGACTTTGTAACCACGCACGTCTACCCGCTCTCCAACCCCACGTCGTCCGAGAAGCTTTGCCTTGTGGCCACGGGCGGCTACGGCCGTGGTGAACTGGCACCTTTCTCCGACATCGACCTGTTGTTCCTCATTCCCTACAAGTCCACGCCCTGGGCCGAGAATGTGGTGGAATATATGCTCTATGTGCTGTGGGACCTGGGCCTCAAGGTTGGCCACGCCACTCGCACGCCGGAGGAGTGTTCGCGCCTCGCCAAGGAAGACCTGACGATCCGTACCGCGCTTCTCGAGGCCCGCTACCTCTGGGGTGAGGAGGAGCTGTTCCAGGCTGCCGCCAAACGTTTTGTCCGCCGTGTGGTGGCAACCTCAGGCCCCGAGTTTGTCGAACTCAAGCTGCAGGAACGCGACAACCGCCACAAGAAGATGGGCGACAGCCGCTATGTCGTGGAACCCAACGTCAAGGACGGCAAGGGGGGGTTGCGCGACCTGCAGACCATGTGGTGGATTGCGCATTATCTATACGGCGACCTCACGCGCGACACCATGGTGGCGGACGACATGTTGACTGCGTCCGAGAACCGGCAGTTCCGGAAGGCCAAATCCTTCCTCTGGACCGTGCGCGTGGCGCTGCATTATCTCGCCGGCCGCGCCGAAGAACGCCTGACGTTCGACTATCAGCGTATGCTTGCAGAACAGCTGCGCTACAAGGACCGCGCGGGCGCGAGCGGCGTTGAGCGTTTCATGAAACACTATTTCCTTGTCGCCAAACAGGTGGGGGACCTCACGCGCATCTTCTGCGCGGTGCTTGAGGCGCGACAGCAGAAAAGCACCTTCCTCGCGCGGTTTCGCCGCACCAAGAAACTGCAGGAATTTGTCATCGAGGCCGGGCGGCTTTCCTTCGGCTCGCCCGACGACCTCAAGGAAGACCCAACCTTGATGATCCGCATCTTCGCAGTCGCGGACGACAAGGGCTTCGACATTCACCCCGACGCGCTCCGCCTTATCAAGCTGAACCTGCACCGCATCACCGACAGGATCAGGAATAATGAACGCGCGAACGAAGACTTCCTGCGTGTGCTGACAAGCGAAAAGGAAGGCGAGATCAACCTGCGCCGCATGAACGAGGCGGGCGTATTCGGGCGCTTCATCCCCGACTTCGGCCGCGTGGTCGCGCAGATGCAATATGACATGTACCACCACTATACGGTGGACGAACACACCATCCGCGCCATCGGTCTGCTATCGCGCATTGAAAGTGGCGAGCTGGCGGACGACCACCCGCTCTCGACCGATGTGATCCAGAAGGTTATCTCGCGCCGGGTGCTTTATGTCGCGGTGCTCCTCCATGACATCGCCAAGGGCCGCGGCGGCGACCATTCGGTCATCGGTGCTGAGATTTGCGAATACCTGTGCCCGCGGCTTGGCCTCAAGCCAGCCGAGACGGAAACCGTCGCGTGGCTCGTACGCTGGCATCTGCTGATGAGCAACACCGCCTTCAAGCGCGACCTCAGCGACCATAAAACCATCCATGATTTCTGTGAGCTGGTGAAAAGCCCGGAGCGTCTACGCCTGCTGCTGGTGCTGACCGTGGTGGACATCCGCGCCGTGGGGCCGGGCATCTGGAACGGCTGGAAAGGCCAGCTCTTGCGGGAGCTTTATTACGCAGCGGAAGAAGTGCTGGTCGCGGGTCACGTCAACGTAGGCCGCGGTGAACGGGTCAGGGCAAAACAGGAAAGCCTGCGCGAAGCACTCAAGGACTGGGACGAAAAAACCTTCACCCGCCACGCCAACCGCATGTCTGACGCTTACTGGATCGCCGAGGGCCCGAACACGATTGAGCAGAACGCACGGCTCATCAAGGAAACCGACGACCGTGGCGGCGCTTTTGGCGTGACCGCGCGCGTGGAAGCCTTCCAGGACATGACCAAGGTTGCGGTCTATACCGCCGACCATCCCGGCCTTTTTGCCCGTGTCGTGGGCGCGCTTGGTGTGGCGGGCGCGACCATCATGGACGCCAAGATCCACACCTCGAAGGACGGCATGGCGATGGACAACTTTGCGGTGCAAGCCATGGACGGCGGCGCGTTCGACAGCACCCATGCCCTCGCGAAACTTGAGGGCACCATCCTCGAGACCCTGCGTGGCAACGTGCGCCCCAAGGAACAGCTCAAGGAAAAACGCATCTTCGGCAAGAAGGACGCCGCCTTCGAAGTGGAGCCCGTGGTGCTGATCGACAACAAGGCCTCCAACTGGTCAACCGTGATCGAGGTGAACGCGAAGGACAGGCCCGGCCTGCTCTATGACCTCGCGTACGCGCTCTACCGCCTCAAGCTCTCGATCTATTCCGCGCATGTGGCGACCTATGGCGAACGCGCGATTGACGTCTTTTATGTGCGCGACCTTGTCGGCCAGAAAGTGGCCAACAAGGTGCGGCTGAGGAACATCGAAGAAAAGCTGCTCAAAGCCGCGAAGGGTGAACCCATTTTCACCCACAAGAACAAACACACGGAGACGGTGGTTTGAGCCTCGCGAAGCGGATTTCCACCGTTGGCGGTTTCACGCTCCTGAGCCGACTATTCGGCTTTGTGCGCGACATGCTGATCGCGCGCTACCTTGGTGCGGGCATGGCAGCGGACGCTTTTTTCATCGCGTTCAAGCTGCCCAATTTTTTCCGCCGCCTGTTTGGCGAGGGCGCTTTTACCGTTGGCTTCGTGCCGCTTTATGCACGTTTCCTTGGCAAGGATATCACGCCTGAAAGCAAGGCCGCAGCAGATGCCTTTGCGGGGCAGGTGATCTCCTGGCTGCTACCCATCCTCCTCGTCTTCCTTGTCATCATGGAAGCGGCGATGGTGCCGGTGATGTTCGGCCTCTCGGGCGGCTTTGACGGCGATGAGCAGAAATTCGCCTTTGCGGTCGAGCTGGGGCGCTACACCTTCCCTTATCTCGCGCTCATTTCGCTCATGACCTTTTTCACTGGCATGCTGAACGCGTGGGAACGCTTTTCCGCTGCCGCCTTTGCGCCGGTGATCCTCAATATCTTCATGATCAGCTCGCTCCTCTTCATGGGCGAGACCGAGATGGAGAAAGCCCGCTGGCTCGCCATCGCCGTCTCAGCCTCGGGTGCGGGGCAACTTTTGTGGGTTTATGTGGCCGCAAAGCGTGCGGGGCTTACGGTGCGCCTGCCTGTGCCCAAGTTGAGCCCCGAGATCAAGGAACTGTTCCGTGTGATGGGACCCGCAGCCCTTGGCGCGGGCATCATTCAGGTGAACCTGCTGATTGACACTTTGCTGGCTGCCCGTTTTTTGCCTGAGGGCTCGGTCTCCTGGCTTTTTTATGCCGACCGGCTGAACCAGCTGCCACTTGGTGTGATCGGCATTGCGGTCGGCACCGTGCTGCTGCCCGGTATCTCACGCCTGATCGCGGGCGGGGACGAGGCGGGGGCCATGCGTCAGCAGAACCGCGCCATCGAGTTCACGCTGTTCATCACCCTGCCTGCGGCCGTTGCGCTTGCGCTCATCGCGCGGCCGATCATCGCCACGCTCTTTGAGCGCGAGGCTTTCCTGCCGAGCGATACAGCCGCCACCGCCGCCGCGCTCAGCATCTATGCGCTCGGGCTGCCCGCCTATGTAGTCTCCAAGGCGTTGACCCCGGGCTATTTTGCGCGGCAAGACACCAAAACCCCGGTGCGTTTCGCCACCATTTCGCTTCTGGTGAACACCGGCCTCAACTTCGCGCTCATCTGGGATTTCGCCCATGTCGGCCTTGCCGCTGCCACCGCGATTGCGGCCTGGGTGAATGTGGCGCTGCTGTATTTTGGGCTGAAGCGCAGCTTCGCTTTCTCGCTTTCAAGGCACACTCTCATCTCGGTCCTGAAGGCGGCAATCGCCTGCGTGGCCATGGCCGCCGCGCTGCTCATCTACCTTGAGTTTTTTGGCACATATTTCAGCGCGGGCGGCACAGACCGCATCCTGCATCTTACCGGGCTGATTGCCGCGGGCGGCATCACCTATCTCATTGTTGCTTTTGCGACCGGGGCCGTGCGCCTTCACGAGATGCGCCAGATTCTGCGCCGCGGATAGCTTTGCCTGCTTGACCACATGCAGGCCCCTTGCCATAACGCTGCTTCTGGAAGCGGCCCGGTCCAAAGGTGTCCGCCACGTCATTATGGAGAATTCTGGTGACAAAACGCGTATTTTCGGGCGCCCAGCCCAGCGGTAACATGCATCTTGGCAACTATCTTGGTGCCTTCCGCAACTGGGTGAAACTGCAGGACGACTTTGAGTGTATTTACTGCGTGGTAGACATGCATGCGATCACCGTCTGGCAGGACCCGGCAGACCTGCGCGCGCAGGTACGCGAAGCCGCCGCCGCTTATATGGCCGCAGGCGTTGACCCCAGCAAATCCATCCTTTTCAACCAGAGCCGGGTTTCCGGTCACGCCGAACTGGCGTGGATTTTCAACTGCGTCGCGCGTATCGGCTGGCTCAACCGCATGACCCAGTTCAAGGATAAGGCAGGCAAGAACCGCGAGAAGGCCTCCGCAGGCCTTTATGTTTACCCGAACCTGATGGCAGCGGACATTTTGCTCTACAAGGCCACACACGTACCGGTGGGCGAGGACCAGAAACAGCACCTTGAGCTGACGCGCGACATCGCGCAGAAGTTCAACAACGACTATGGCGTCGAGCTGTTCCCAGTTGTTGAGCCGATCATTCAGGGTGAAGGCACGCGGGTGATGAGCCTGCGGGACGGCACGGCCAAGATGTCCAAGTCGGACCCGTCGGAATACAGCCGCATCAACCTCAACGACGATGCCGATACCATTGCGCAGAAAATCCGCAAGGCGAAGACGGACGCTGAACTGCTGCCCGCCAAGGCCGACCTTCTGGAAGGCCGCCCCGAGGCACAGAACCTTGTTGCTATCTATGCAGCACTCACGGATATGAGCCGCGACGCTGTTTGTGCCGAGTATGAAGGCAAGGGCTTCGGCGACTTCAAGAAAGCGCTGACGGACGTTGCCGTGACCCGCCTCGCGCCGATCACCGAAGAGATGGCGCGGCTGCAGAAGGACGAAGCCTATATCGACAGCGTACTGCGTGCCGGTGCCGAGCGCGCGGGCGCGATTGCGGAACCGATCCTCAATGAGGTCAAGGACGCCATCGGCTTCATGCGCTAGAAGCGGCTTTCGTTCAGTCTGCGTTCAGGCTGCGTGTAGTATTCTACCTGCGATGATTTGAAACAGCTATCAGGCCTTGCCGCAGCGGCGGGGCTTGATAGACTGGAAGAATACGATCCAGCAACAGGACGGAAAAACACAAATGGCCAGCATGATGACAGCAAAAACCTTCAAGACGATTGTGCTTGGGGCTGCGCTTTTGGCGCTGGGCGCCTGTTCAAGCGCGTTCCGCAGCGATGTCGCCACCTTCCACAAGCTGCCGCGCCCTGAGGGCGAACGGCTGATGATCGTGCCGATGAACGAAGAGCGCAAGGACAGCCTTGAGTATCAGCAATATGCCGCGATTCTCGCCAACCATCTGCGCCACGAAGGCTATAAGGCCACTGGCGAAAATGAACCCGACCTGATCGTCGGCTTCGATGTGCAGATCAGCGATGGCCGCGAGAAAGTGACCACCATTCCGGGTGGGCGCAGCGATTTCTACTGGCGCAACTACTGGTATTGGGGCCGTTACTGGCACCCCGTATACCCGATCGGCTATGACTATGACGACCGGCTGGTAACGCGCACGGTTTATACCGCGACCCTGTGGCTCGAGATCCGCAAACCGGACGGAGAGTTGCTGTTCGAAGGCCGTGCCGAGACCGAGACCCGTGACCGCGCAGTGCCGGAAGTAGTGCCCCATCTTGCCGAAGCCCTGTTCACTGATTTCCCGGGCCCAAGCGGCGTAACCCGCACCATCAAGATCGACCTTGGTGACGGCGAGTAAGGCCGATACAAAAAGAGTTAAGCGAACCCCCGGCCAAACGCCGGGGGTTTTTTCATGGCACAGCGCTATGATAGGCTATAGGTCAATCAAGGGGTTCAAGAGGTAATCAGGTGGCTGCGTTCTTGTTTCTGGTTGGACCGACAACATTAATTTTGGTCGCATTGCGTGTTATTCCAGCGTACCGACGGCTACATCCTGTAGTCCGGATTCTGGCGGTAGGCCCGATCGTTGGTCCAGCCACTACCTTTGTAATTGTCCACCAATTCGCAACCGACGCCTTACACTATTTCCCCGTATTTCCGATGTTCTTTGGCGGTATCTTAATTGCTTCCACTGTTGAGGCTGTTGTTTGGTGGATTCCCAAGATAGCGCAGGCACGGCGAAGGCCTCATTCCAATTAAGCCTAGAGTCTTTTCAATTCATTTCAGCCGTTTCTGGTTCAGGCACACCCTCCCGCCGCAATATGGTTCCTTTGCCGTGGCGTCTTTCTTGAAATAAAGCCAGCCGCAGTCTTCACCCGCGCACAGTCGCAGGCGTTTGTCGGGCAGGCGTTTCATCAGGTCCACCGCGTCGCGGGTGATAAGGTCCATGATGATGGTCAGGCTGGTGAAGGCCACCGGCCGCACCTCGATGCGGTCGCCGTCAAACGCCAGCCGGTGCGCGGCAATCGAATGCTGCCAGAAAGCCTCGAACGCCACCATGTCGTCATAGTGCGGCTCAGCGCCGATCGCATAGGCACCCAGGATATGATGCAGCAGTGCACGCAGCTCTTTCGCGAGCCTGAGCGCTTCCGTCGCCTCTTCGGGTTCGATGCTCGATTTCATCGCAACGATGTCCGCAAGCTCGGGTTCCATCACGCCCGCGATGACCGACCACTGCGCAAGGCGCACATAACCATCCAGCCGGTCCATGGGCGACGACGTACCCCAACCCGCCAGCGTGTTGATAAAGTCCAGCACGTGATGGCCGGCCAGAAGCTCATCCGCTTCAAAGTCGGTCGCAAGGGCGGGGGAAGGCCCGTCTGTCAGCTCGTGCGCCATTGAATAGTTTCCCACATGGGCTTCTGTGTTCCAGATAGTTGCAACATGGCGTGCATATGCCGCGCTTGCAAGGCAGCATACCGAGACCGCACAGGCTTTTCTCCGCACTCTTGCCTCTGTTTTACGCCCGCCACATTTCCTCCCTTGACATATTGGGGAAAATATATACTTTGTAATTCAAAGTACTTTGCATGAAGCATCGAAGGACAATGACGATGGCAAAAGACCTGAACCAGAATACCGAGGATAACGACCTGCCGCTTGGCCCGGTGGAAGATCTGGCGCTGATCCGCCAGATGATGGAGGCCGGGCGCGACCGCGTGGCGGTGAGCGGCGTGCATTTCATCCTTTGGGGCCTGTTGCTGACCATCGCCTTTTTTGTGCAGTATCTGAGCAGCTATCACTATCTGCCGCCGATGATGGTCGAGATCTGGGTGCCGATGTTTGTCATCGGTTGGGCGGTCGAATTCTGGCTTGCCCGGCGCTGCCCGCCGCCCACACGCACCTCGAACCTTACTGTCGCGGCACATTCGTCGGCCTGGACAACCGTCGGCTTCGGCACTCTCGCCTATTTTGCCGTGTCGGTCGCCACCAAAACCTTTGACCCAAAAGCGATCACCTTGCTCTCGACCGCACTTATGGGCGGTGCCTATTGGGTCACCTCGGTGGTGACAGGGGTTCACTGGCTGAAATTCATCGCTTTTGGCTGGTGGGCGGTACTCGCCTATGCCACGTCGCTCACCTTCTACGACCGGGAGATGCTGCTGGTGATGGCGGCGGCAAGCGCGCTCTTGCTCACCTTGCCCGGTTTTGTCATGAGGCGCCTTTATAACAGCGAGGACTAGGCCCATGTCGGACTATGACTACCGCACGATTGATGATGTCATCCATTCCCGGGTGCGGCTGGCGATCATGTCCTACCTGGCGTCGGCACACTCCGCAGAGTTCACGGAGCTCAAAAAAGTGCTGAAGGTGTCAGACGGCAACCTCAGCACCCACCTCAAGAAACTTGAGGACCACGACTATGTAAAAACGGAAAAAGGCTTCGTTGGCCGAAAACCGCAGACCATGGTCCAGATAACCGAAGACGGCAGCAAAGCCTTCAAGACCTATGTGGACGGCATCGCCGCCATGCTGGGTCAGCAAAAACCCGGGTAACACCCGGCAATACCCCGAGTACACAGACAGCATTTTAAAGAGGGCAAAAAGGCCCGAGACACGACAAGAGGATACCCATGAAGAACCTGATCAAAAACATTGCACTTGGCATTGCACTGGCGAATGCGACCTCCGCACTCGCTGGCCGTGCGGACGCCGCGGACCTGACGGTCGAGGTGAAAAACATCCGCGTTGCGGAAGGCAATATCATGATTGCCGTCTACAACAAGGCCGATGCTTTCCTGTCAGAAGAGGGCATGATGGTTGGCATGAAATTGCCAGCAAAAACCGACGGCGTCAGCCATACCTTCACGGGGCTTGATGCCGGGACCTATGCGGTTTCAGTCTTTCACGACCTGAATGCGGACGGCGAGCTGGACAGCAATTTCCTCGGGATCCCCAAAGAGCCCGTTGGCATGTCCCGCGATGCACGAGGCAAATTCGGTCCGCCAAAATTCAAGGACGCCGCCTTCAAGCTGGCCGTCGAGGGCGGAAACGAAAAGATTTACCTGAACTAGGTCACAGCCTTCCCGCCTTCATCCGAGGCGTTTCTGCCCGCACCGGTCCCGGCCCGTGCGGGCTTTCTTTTGCCTAGTCGACTGTATCGAAAATGGTCTTGATGAAAAGCTTGGTAGGCCCCGCATTCTCAGGGTTCACCCAGCCCTCCATATCCGCGAGCGGGTTTGAGGCAATGATGTCTTCGAGGATCTCGTCTGCGTCCCGGAGCGCTTTCACCCGCGCACGCGCTTCGGTGAGCATGTCATGATAGGCCTGCAGGCCTGCCTTGTCGGTCAGTTTGCCGTGACCGGGGATGACTTTTGTATTTTCATCCGCCGCCGCAAGCGCGCGGGCAACGGCAGTGATCACACCACCAATGGTGCCGCCATTTGAGGTATCAATGAACGGGAAACGCCCATTGAAGAAAATATCCCCCATGTGAATGACGTTCGAAGTGCGGAAATGAATGATGCTGTCGCCATCCGTATGGGCATTCGGGATATGGATGATCCGTGCCTCTTCGCCGTTCAGGTGCAGCGACATTTCCTCGCTGAAGGTCACCACCGGCAGCGCCGGGCCGGTTTGCGGCGGCTCGGTGTGGTTGAACGCCTCGATGAACGAGCCCGTGCTCAGCCGCTGGCGCACATTGTCATGCGCCACAATGACCGAGCCCATGCTGCCGTGTTTCTCGTTGCCGCCCGTGTGGTCATAGTGGAAGTGAGTATTGATCACATAACGGATCGGCTTGCCTGAAATGCCTGCGATTGTCGCTTTCAGGCGTTCGGTGAGCGGGGCAAACTGGTCATCGACGATGAATACACCATCGTCACCCGCCGAGACCGCTATATTGCCGCCCGCGCCGTAGATGATATGCACATTGCCGGATAGTGGCTCGGTCCGGATCGGAACCTCATCCCAGTTGCTTTGTGCCTGAACAGGTGTTGCGACCAGAACCGCCGCAAGCATCGCCCCCCTTGTGATCATCCTTCATGCTCCCTGACTGGATAAAAATATCACCCTGACGGGCCAGTTTAGGGAGGCGCGCGGAGGCGTCAAATGACAACTGCTTGAAGGGACGAGTGTCAGATCGGGGCTACCCGGCATTTTTTATCGTGCTTCGCCCTTAAGCTGCCACGCTTGATGCGCTAAAGTGAGGCCAAGGGTGCATTTGCCTTTGCCGTCAGCGCCCGAATTGGCTACATGAAAGAACAGGCCGTAATCAGTCAGGTGAAGGGAGCGCCCGTGACCCAAAAGAAGGTCATAGCCGTCATTTTTGGCGGAAGAAGTGTTGAACATGATGTCAGCGTGCTGACAGGCCTTCAGTTCCTTGAGGCGCTTGACCCTGGTAAATACGAGGGTATCCCGGTTTATGTGGACCCGCTTGGCCAGTGGTGGACGGGTGCGCCGCTTACCCGCCGCAGCCGCTATCCGCTGGAAGCTACCCCAAAAGACCTGACTCAGGTGATGCTCGACCTCGCGACCCCCGCAAGCGGACGGCCGCAGCTTGTGGCATTCTCGAAAGGCCTGATGGGCGAGAAGCGCACCACCATCCCGTTTGACCTGATGGTGCCCGCAATCCACGGCTCCAACGGTGAAGACGGCACGCTTCAGGGCATGCTTGAGTTCGCCGGTATTCCCTTTGCTGGCTGCCGCACACTTGGTGCCGCCGCCACGATGAACAAGGTTTTTGCCAAGAAGGTCGCCGCACAAGCGGGCATCAAGGTGCTGCCTGAACTGCTGCTCAGGCGCCCGAAGAAGGGTGAGTTCCTCGACCCTGATGCGCTGAAGAAACAGTTGCACGATGCGTTCGGCGAAACCCCGTTCCCCTTCATTGTCAAGCCGTGCAACCTCGGCTCCAGCGTTGGGGTTGGCAAGGCAAACGACATGGATGGTCTTGTTGCCGCGCTCATGACCGCTTTCCGCATGGACGGCGAGGTGATTGTGGAGCCTTTTGTCGCCAACCTCGTTGAATATAACATCGCGGTGCGCCGCACGGCTTCCGGCGATACGGTAACGTCAGCCATCGAGCGCCCGCTGCGCGACGCCGAGCTTCTCGACTTCAAGAATAAATATCTCGCGGGTGGCACACCGGGCGGGCCCAAGCTTGATACCGGACCAAGCGAAGGCATGGCGTCCCTGAACCGCGTGCTGAACCCTGACGAACTGACGGACGCACAGGAAAAATTCATTCGCGGCAGCGCGGGCGGCATTTTTGACGCGCTTGGCCTTGCAGGTAGTGTGCGGGTTGACTTCCTGTGTAACGGCGACAGCGGTGAACTTTGGCTTAACGAGGTCAATACCATCCCTGGCTCCTTCGCCTATTTCCTCTGGGAAGCAGCAAGCGAACCCTTGAGCTTCCTCAAGCTTTCGAGCGAAATGGTGGAGGAAGGTTTCCGCCTCTCCGGCGACCGGCTGGGTGACACCGGCACCGCAACCGGCGGCGCGACCATTTTCACGCGGAGCTGATGACTTGCCCGAGGGTCAAACCATCATGACGGCAAAAGGCTGGTTTCATAAGGTAGAAGGCAGTGAAGGCCAGTCACTTGTCTGGCTGCACGGCTGGGGCATGGAACATGCTTCGCTCCTGCGCCTTGCCAGCTTGTTCAGGAATACCCACAAAAACACCCTCTATGACCAGCCGGGTTTCGGCCATACGCCGCGCCTTCAAGACGGCGCAGGCACCGAAGATTATGCCGATGCACTCGCGCGCGAGCTGGAACAGCTGGGCGGCGCGCCGCACATCCTTATTGGCCACAGTTTTGGTGGACGGGTTTCGGTACAAATGGCAGCGCGGCACCCGCACCTTGTCAAAGCCATCGTGCTGATTGGCGGCGCCGGGCTGCAGCGCAGGCGTTCGCTCGCGTTCAAGATCAGGGCACGCTGCCTGCGGCTCATGGGCCGCATGGCACAGCTTTCTGACAAGCTGGTTGGCACCAAATTCCGCGATGCCTATGTGCAGCGGTTTGGTAGCAGCGACTATAAAAACGCCGGCGCGCTCAGGCCCACCTTTGTGCGCGTGGTGAACGAAGACCTGTCGAAGGTGGCGAAAAGCGTACGCTGCCCCACGTTGCTGGTTTACGGCTCTGACGACACGGAAGCCCCGCCCGAAATCGGCCGCCGCTATGAGAGCCTGATCCCGATCGCCCGTTTTGTCGAGGTCCGGGGTTTCGACCACTGGGATATCCTCGGCCGCGGCGCCTACCAGTGTGAAGCTTTGATCCGCACATTCATGGACGACCTCAAGGATGAGTGACTATCTCGCCACTTTCTGGCCCGCCATCGCCTTTGCACCGCTGGTGCTGCTGTTTGCCTATGAGCGCGGCAAGACCTTCATGATGATCTTCCAGCAGGAAGAGTATGACGATGTGCGCTTCCTCGCCTGGTACAAGGACAACAAGGCAGTTGACCGCCGGGCTACTGTGTGGCTGCTCGCTGCGGTGCTCATTGGCCTTGTCTCGCAAAGTACCCTGATCGGCGATCTGGGTGCGGCGGCAGGCTTTACCGCCTTCCTGATCTGGCCGCTGGCGGCTGGGGCCTTCATCCACGGCGCCATGCTGTCGCGCGCCAACCGGCTTGCGTCCAAAAAGCCGCTTGTGATGACCCCGCGGGTCAAGCGCATCATGACCGTCTATATGGCCTTTGCCGCCGGGCTTTATCTGCTGGTGCTCCTCATTGCAGTACTTGCCCCCAAAGGCACGCACTATGCCGTTGCGGTTGATATGAGCGGTATCGGTTTCGCCAGCCTGCCCTATAACTGGCAGGTGGTTCTGGCCGCGATCCTGATGCTGCCCTACCTGCAGTTGCCACCCTTCCTGCTGGTACTGGCCAACAAACTGCTTGAACCCGCGGAAGAGCGGGTGAAGGCCAAATTCCGCGCCGAAGCGATTGAGAAATTTGCCAAGCTCCAGCCCAAGGTCGTGGCCATTACCGGCTCGTTCGGCAAGACCTCCACCAAACATATCCTGAGCCATATCCTCGGGGCCGCAGCCCCCACGCTCGCCACGCCCGGCAGCGTGAACACGGACATGGGCATCACCCGCGTGATCCGCGAACAACTGACAGACGAGCACCAGTTTTTCATTGTCGAGATGGGCGCTTACGGCCCCGGCTCCATCGCGCGGCTGTGCCGCCTGACCCCGCCTGATGTTGGCCTGATCACGGCCGTTGGCGCTGCGCATTATGAGCGTTTCAAAACGCTGGAGACCGTGGCGCGCGCCAAGTTCGAGCTGGCGGAAGCCGTTTTTGACAAAGGTGGACAGGTGGTTGTGAACCGGGACGGTATCGCGCCGGAATTGCTTGCTGACCGGCTTGAGCATGTGCCGGGCAACTACCGTATCGTCGGTGCGGAAGGGGATGTGGTCATTACCGGCTACCGCATGACACCTTTGGGGCTTGAGGTCACCATTGATGACGCTGGCGAAAGCCATGTCCTGAAGGCACCGCTTTTTGGCAGCCACCAGGCGGGCAACGTGGCGCTTGCGGCTGCCAGCGCGCGGGCGCTCGGCCTGCCGTGGGCCGCGATCAAGGGTGCGCTCGCGTCCGTCCCGCAAATCAAACACCGGCTTGAGGTCAGCAAAACATCCGGCGGGCCAACGCTGATCAATGACGCCTATAACTCCAACCCGGTCGGCTTCAAGGCCGCGCTTGAATGCCTTGATGTGCTGGTGGGCGAAGGCGGACGGCGCATCCTTGTCACCCCGGGCATGGTCGAGCTTGGTGCCAAACATGACGAAGAGCACGCCAACCTGGGCACGCTGGCTGCCAAACACTGCGATATTGTGCTGGTGGTGACACCAAACCGCATTCCCACCTTTGTCGAGGCACTCAACAAGGCCAATGACGGCAAGGTGACGGTGATGACCTATGATCGGCAAGCCGATGCGGAGGAATGGGTGAAGTCGCACTGGCGCGCGGGCGACGCAGTCCTGTTCGAGAATAACCTGCCGGACCTCTATGAAGCCGTGATCCGCTTCTAGTCCTCGGGCTTCTCGTCCATCTTCACGTCAAGCTTTTCCAGATTGGCCCGGGCGGCTTCCGCGTTCGGGCCCTCTTCCGCGCTGAGAAGCAGGTCAAGCCAGGCTTGCCGTGCTTCATCAAACCGACCCTGGGCATAGCGCAAGTTACCCAGTTCAAGCTGGATGGCCGTATCCGCGGGATAAGCGCGGCGATATTTCATGAGCGCTTCTTCAGCGCGGTCAAAGTTACCAACGCCGCGTGCGGCAGCCGCAATAAGGATCAGGATATCCTCGCGCTCTTCATCTGCTTTCAAGACGGCTTCAAGGTCAGCAAGCGCATATTCATAGTCTTGATCGGCGGCAGCGATGCGGGCGCGGTCCACAAGCAGCTCGCGTTGTTGTGCTGTGCCTTCGGGCACAACGGCAAGCGCAAGCTCGATCGCGTCTTCGGCCCGCACGATCTCGTCAGCCAGAAGCCAGGCGTTGGCCGCCTGACCGTACATATCTCCGATCAGCGCGCCATTTGCCACAAGGCGTTTGTCACCCTTCACCGGCATGCCCTTGCCAATGCGGATATCCTCCGCGATGCTCATCAGTCGTGCAGCACTTTCGGCATATTCCTCGAGATGTGCGAGCGCGAGCGCTTCGCAGTGCCGTGCCGGCACACCGCCGTCCATAGCCTGCCATTCAAGCGCCAGATTGATCGCCTTATCCGGCGAGCGCTCGATCATGTCCACACATGCGCGGTAGCGTTCCTCGCCGCCCTCCGCCGCAATAACACGAACTGGTGACAGCACAGTGGTGGCAATCGCGAGCGAAATCAGTATTGTTGGCATCGTTTTCATGCGCGCAAGGTGCGCAAAAGCCGTGGCAATTTCAAGGCAGAACATGAGGCAGGCATGACCGACAGGCATTTATTCATCTTCGGCCCCGGCTATACCGCCGGTTATATCGGTCGCCGCGCCGTGCGCGAAGGCTGGCGCGTGAGCGCAAGCTACCGTGATAGTGCCAAGGTGCCTGCGCTTGAGAGCGCCGGCTTTTCGCCTGTCGCGTTTGAAATGGATGAGCTGGCAAATGCCCTGCCGACAGTCACGCATATACTGACCTCAGTGGCACCCGGCACTGAAGGCGACCCTGTGCTATCGCTTCTTGGAAGTCATGCGGAACAACTTGAAGCACTTGAATGGCTCGGGTATCTCTCGTCCACCAATGTTTACGGCGACCATGGCGGCAACTGGGTCGAGGAAAGCACACCCACGAGCCCCAACCTTGAGCGCGGCATTCGCCGTGTCGCGGCAGAGGATGCCTGGCAGGCTTTTGCGGATGGCAAAGGCGCCCCGCTTCACATCTTCCGCCTTGCAGGAATCTATGGCCCCGGGCGCAACGCCGTGCGCACCCTGCTTGATGGCCGGGCAAAGCGCATCTTCAAGGAAGGCCAGCTTTTCAGCCGAATCCATGTGGCGGATATCGAGGAAGCTGTATGGCGCGCCATGACCTCAGGCATCGCGAGCTGTGTGTTCAATCTGGCGGATGACGCCCCCGCGCCACCCCAGGATATTATTGAAAAAGCCGCCGTGCGCCTTGGCCTGCCGGTGCCGCCACTGGTGCCCCTTGAGGAGGCTGACCTGAGCCCGATGGCGCGCAGCTTTTATGAAGAAAGCAAACGGGTGCGCAACACACGCGTCAAGGAGGAGCTAGGACTGACGTTCCAATACCCTGATTTTGACAGCGCGCTTGAAGACCTTGTGGCATTCGAGACAGGCGAAACCACAGCCTGATCAGGCCATGGCGTCGATCTGTTCGTAAGTCATATTACCAGGGATAAGGAACAGCGGGCAGGGCAGGTTGCTCGCGAGGTCATGGGTGAAATAGTCCACCAGTGGGCCGGGGCCACCCTCCGAGCCCACACCCAGCACAAGGCCAAAGACATCCTTGCGTTCCTCGATGAACTTGCGGATTTCCTCTTTCGGTTCACCTTCAACGATGACCTTCTCGGGCTTCACACCACAATAGGCATGCAGGCGTTCGGCCATTTCCTTCAGGAGCTGGGTGGCGTCATCATAGGCTTCTTCACGCATGCGGTCGGCCACTGCCATCCAGTGCTGAAACTCGCCGGGACGGATGCAGTGGAACAGAATAAGCCCACCGCCCGTGATATGCGCGGCGCGCGCCGCGGCAAAACGGATCGCCACCTGCGATTCCGGTGACCCATCCACAACCACAAGCAGTTTGCGCCACCGTTTGGTGACCGGACGCAAGGGTCCGTGGATTTCTTCGGTTACTGTTTCCGCCACTTTTGTCTTCCCTCTTATGCTGTCACTCTGTCAGCATGGGACGCTGGAGGCAAGCCTATTTGATATCGCTACTTCAGCAGGATGTTCGACACTTCACGGAGCTGCGTGCGGGCGCGCAGCAGGTAAAAACCCTGCATCGAAAGATGGTTCGCAAGCACACCGTCAATCGCGCCGTTGGCCACAATCATGGGCTCAAGCGTCGCCGCCGCGCGCAGGCTCTTGAGCAGTTCGCCATAAATCGCGGAGACCTCGCGGCCTTCAATCACTTTGGCAAAATCTTCCCTCAGCGCCTCAAGGATCACCGTGTAGGCATAAACCTGCCCCTTGACCTGATAGAAGAGGTCATCGGCGCCAAAATCCGGCAACACGCCACCGGCGTGTTCACCGATATAAGCCTCAAGCGCCGCCGACGAAGCCCCGAGGTCGAGCGCGATACGGTCAAGCGTCGCCAGCAGGTTGTCGGCCCGGCGTTCAAACACGGCATCACCGGATGCCAAGCGCGCGTTATAACTTTCCAGCTGCTGGATCGCTTCGCGGTAGTAGGCGTCTGACGGTGTGGTCGGCAGAATGGATGTCGAGAAATCGATCACCCAGCGATCTGGCTCCTTGGACAGATTGCCAGATGCGTTCAGCAAGTCCTGATCTTCCGCGCTGGAGCCACGGGTGCGGCCAAGCTGGTCCCGGAGCTCAAAGGCAAAACGGCTGAGCGCGCCCATCATGCCTTTCTGGTAATTGGGTGTATTGTCGAGCCACCAGCCGGGCTGAAACACAGGGTCGTTCGGCGTCCAGCCATGGTCCACCGTTTCACGCTTCACCAGATAGATGAGGTCGGTCACTGCGCGCGAACCACCCGGCTTTGTTACTGTCGGCAGGTTCAGGTTGTCATCCACCCGGTGCACAATCGGCATACCAATAAGGATATAGAGGAAGAAGGCAAGCGGAATGGCCACCGCGACCTTGCGCCACGTGCTGCCCGAAACCGTCGCCAGCCAGCCGGTAAAATAGGCCCAGAGCGCCTTGAAGCCACGGCCGATCATGGCAAAAAACGCCACGAATTTCTCCTTGAGCCACAGCCATATTTCTTGCGCCATTCCCTGCTCCCTGTCCTCGTCTGGTCGTCGTACAAATCCCGCGCCGGTGCGCCCGCGTTGACGAATTCTTTCCTATAATGTCGTCGTTTATGACGGGGAAAACAAGTGTCGGGCTGCTATTTCATTCATAGACAGTTAAGGCGGGAGCGGTCATTGTTTCTGTGGTTTTATATATTTTGTTGGTATTCGGCTGAACCCATATAACCGGAACAGGTGACATGAACCCACGTGCCCGCATGCTTTTGGCCCTGAGCCTGTTGCTGAGCCCCTTTGCCGCTTTTGCGCAGCAGGAACAGGGCGAGGCACGTCGCCCCACGCCGGACGAAAACAGCTCCCAGTGCATCAATGTGGAAGATATCGTGAGCTATCACACGGTCTCGGACGAACTGATCCGGTTTGAGCTTACAGCCCATGACGTGATGGCGCGGCTGCGCAAGAATTGCCCGCAACTGCATTTCCATGGTTACATCTCATTCCAGCCGGTCAACGGCATGCTGTGCGCCAAGTTTGACGACGTGGTCAGCCGGTCCGGCATGCCCTGCCGGATCGACAGCTTCACCATCCTTGAGCACAAGCCGGGTGATGAGATCAACGGTGACCCTGCCGACAAGGGCAACTAGATCGCTTCAAACTCATCCCTGAGTGCGCGCTTGAGCACCTTGCCGGACGCATTCCGCGGCAAGGCCGCAAGAATATGGATCGCCCGCGGGATTTTGTAGCCCGCCAGATCCTCCGCAGCGAAGGCCGCAAGGTCTACCGGGGAGACGTTCTGGCCAGGCTTCAGCACCACAGCAGCCTGGACCTGCTCGCCCCATACATCATGCGGCACACCGAAGACCGAAACCTCGGCCACCGCGGCATGGCGGGCCAGCACGGCCTCAACCTCGCTCGGGAATACATTTTCACCGCCGGTGATAATCATGTCCTTGATGCGGTCCTTGAGGTAGAGATAGCCGTCCTGGTCAAGATAGCCACCGTCACCGGTCACATACCAGCCGTCCTTCAGCACCTCGGCGCTGGCTTCATCGTTGCGCCAGTATTCGTTCATCACCGTCGGTGTCTTGATCCAGACCTCGCCAAATTCGCCGACAGGCAAGGCGTTACCGTCCCGGTCGCGGATGCTGAGCTCAACATCATGGAACGCACGGCCAACACTCGCACGGCGATACTCATGCTCTGGCCCATGGTCTTCGGGCGCCAGCGCCGTGGCGTAACCGCAGGTTTCTGTCATCCCGTAGAGCTGCACAAACTGCGCCTTCGGGAACGCTGCCATCGATGCCTTCAGAAGCGGCGCCGGCATCGGTGACGCGCCGTAAGACAGATATTTCAGTGAACTGAGGTCAGCCGTCTGCAGGGTGGGTTCCTTGAGAAGGAACGCCAGCATGGCCGGCACAAAAATCGTGCGGGTAATGCGCTTCTCCTCAATGGTACTGATCACGTCAGACGGGATAAAGTCGCGCAGCACGACTACATTCATGCCGTAATAAAGCCCGACCAGCGCCCATCCGCAGCCCGCAATGTGGAAAAGCGGCGTGGGCACAAGCTGCACATCATCCGTCGGCCATATGTTCCATTCGCCGTCAAGCTCCGGGTGGTCGCGTGAGGCGAGAATGGCACGCTGCGAGACGGCAACACCCTTCGCGCGGCCCGTTGTTCCGCTCGTGTACATCATGAGCGCGGGTGCATGCGGGTCTACATCGGGATAGGTTGCTGCTGCTGGCGCAGCATCACGCCAGGCGGCATAGTCACTGTCAGCGTCGAGGCACACGAGCGGCACAGCCTTGTGCCGGGTTTCAAGAACGCCCGGAACAAACGCGCCGTCGGCGAAGATGAGCCCGGGTTCACTGTCATCAAGCTGGTCCGCTATCTCATGCGCGGTCAGGCGCCAGTTGAGCACAACAAAACAGAGGCCGAGCCGGGCAGACGCGTAAAGAAGCTCAAAAAAGGCGGCAGATGACCGGCCAAGGTAAACCACCCGGTCGCCAGTTTGCAGACCCGCGGCCTGCAACGCGGCAGCAGCCGTATGGCTGTTTGCCGCGAGCCCGGCGTATGTCAGCAACTGCCCGCCGCAGTCGATGGCAACCTTGTCTCTGAGGTTGACGGCGTGGTCATCAAGATATTCGTGAAAAAGCCGGTACGTCTTCGCCATATATTTACCCTCCCCTTGAAAAAGAGAGATTAGCGCAGCACAGGGGCGCGGCAAGCATTATCGGATAGCGCTTGCACGCCTGCACGCAAGCGCCTAGAGATTAGGCCATGTCGAACATGATCTATAAAATCCTGCGCCCGCATGAATGGGCGGAAGCTGTCGAGACCCGCACATGGGCCGGTGCGCCGGTCGATGTTGCCGACGGTTTTGTGCATTTCTCAACCCTCGAGCAGGTCTGTGAGACCGCAGAGAAACACTTTGCTGACGCGGAGAAAATCCACCTGCTCGGCTTCACTGAAGACAGCTTTGCAGACGGTACGCTCAAGTGGGAAAAGTCACGTGGCGGGGCCTTGTTCCCGCACCTTTATGCGCCGCTTGATGTCTCGCTCGCGCGCGAACGGTTCTCGCTGTCGCGCCGTATTGACGGCAGCTTTGATTTTTCCTTCATGCGCGACGAACTGAAAAAGAAAAGATAGGCAAGATGATCGACCTCTTTCCGCTGGCCCGGCCGTTTGTGCATGCGCTCGACCCCGAAACGGCGCATAACCTGACCATCAAGGCACTGAAGATGGGCCTGACGGGGCAGATCGGCCGCGAAGCAGATGACAGCGTGCTGGCAACAGAGGTTTTTGGTCTCAGCTTCCCGAACCCTGTTGGCCTTGCCGCCGGGTTTGACAAGAATGCCGAGGTGATCACCGGCGCACACAAGATGGGTTTCGGTTTTACTGAAGCCGGTACCGTGACCCCAAAGCCCCAGGACGGAAACCCGCGCCCGCGGCTTTTCCGCCTGACGGACGACCGTGCGGTGATCAACCGTTTTGGCTTCAACAACCACGGCCTTGAGTATTTCAAGGCACAGCTTGAGGGCCTGCCCGCCAGTCGTGGCCTTTTTGGTGCCAATGTGGGCGCCAACAAGGACAGCGACGACCGCACGGCAGACTATGTGGCCGGTATAGGCACACTTTATGGCCTCAGCGACTATTTCACCGTCAATATCTCAAGCCCCAACACGCCGGGTCTGAGGGCGCTGCAGTCCAAAGCGGCACTTGAAGACCTTGTCGGCCAGGTGCTCGAAGCGCGGGCGGCAAAGGTTGCGGCAGGGGCACACCATGTGCCGATCCTCGTCAAGATCGCGCCAGACCTTCAGGACGCCGACATCCGCGACATCGCGGATATTGCGCTCTCGAGCGGCATTGACGGCCTGATCGTGAGCAACACCACGATCGCCCGCCCCGTCAGCCTGAAAAGCGGCGACAAGGGCGAAACAGGCGGGCTCTCGGGCGCGCCACTGATGGCGCCGTCAACGGAAATCCTCGGGGCTGTTTACAAGGCGACAGGTGGCAAAGTCCCGCTTGTTGGGGTTGGTGGTATTGCGTCCGGCGCGGACGCCTACGCAAAGATCCGGGCTGGCGCATCGCTGGTACAGCTTTATTCGGCGCTCGTATATGACGGGCCGGGGCTCGTGGCACGTATCAAACGGGATCTGGCCTTGCTCCTGAAAGCAGATGGTTTCGCCCATGTTGCCGAGGCTGTCGGCACGGCGCACACTTAAGCGATAAGGTTCAGCCCACCACCAGTGAGCGGACGCAGGAGGCTGGTGGTATCAGCAATGCCGCCAGCGGTTTGCCTGTCCGGTGCTGATGCAAAACCTGACGCCGAAGGCACTTCACCGCGTGCAGCATTCTGTGCAGTGCCCGCACTCTCCGCCTCATCGCCACCACCTGTTGCAGCTTCACGCTCTTCCTGCCGTTTTGCGTTCAGGTCTGCTTCGGCCTGTCTGATGGTCGCATCTGCCTGGGATGCAACGGCCCGGTCCTGGCCGGACGGCCGTGCGGGCGCAAGCGCCGCGGCTTTCACGATGCGCATCTTCTCGATCGTGGCTTCCGGATTATCCGGCACGGTGGAGGTATCGATGCTCACGTGCCCGCCGACGGCATATTGCACCCCGTCAGGCCCGCGCACATATTCAAATTGTGGGCTGCCAGCATAGCCTTGGCCGGTTGCGGCGTGTGCGGCCTCATGGGAACGCACCTCACGGTCGCGCGCCTTGAGGTCGCTCACCGCCGCGCGTTCATCCTCGGAGAGTTCATTCGGGAGTTTTGGCGCCTCGCTTGAAGCCTCAGCCGATGCTGTCTGCGGGATACGGCCTTCCTCTACCTGAATGGAAACAGCCGCCGAACCACCAAGGTTCTGTGTATTACCGGAGAGATGGCCGCGCGGGGCGGCAGGAGCTTTACCCTCAGGCGTTTGAGCGCGTGCACCCGCTGCGGGAATGGCCGCTTCGGCCGAACCCGCAAGCCTGGGTTTCAGATTGTCCGGCACATCGGGACGCTTGAGCCCGGGGGGCGGCGGTCCGATGGACGGCAGGATCACAGCGCTTGTCATGGCGCTATTTTAGCCGAAAGCGCCGATTTTGCCTACTGGGCTTTTGGCATGGCCTAGAAGCCGTCACCCGGACCATCTTCAGGACCTTCATCCGGCCCTTCAGGCGGGCCACCCTCGGGGCCTTCGCGGTCAAACCCGCCGGGGGGTGGCGGCGGCATGCCGGCCCGCCCGCCAAAGCGGCGTTCGACCATCCATTTGCGGCGCTTGTACATGTCTTCCGCAAGTTTCTGCCGGGTCTCAAGGTCAAGGTCTGCCACGATATCAAGCAGGATGGCCTTCAGGGGGCCGTGCATCATGCGGGTCCGGTTCTCAAGCTCGCCCAGCGCTTCACGGAGGGCGGTTTTGTCCACCACGTCGGAAAGCAGGATGCTGCGCACCTTGTCTTCGCTCTCGCGGATTGCATCAAAATTCTCGCGCAGGCCATCACGATGGCCTTTCATCAACGCCTCGAGCTCCGCCCGCTTTTCTGCCGGCAGGTAAGAGGCAAGCCGACGCATGCTGAAGAGGTCCTTGCCCCCCATGCGCTTCTCCATCGGCGGGCGGTCTGGCCTGATTTCCTTGCCGAGCAGATAACCGCCTGCGAAGATATTCGCGGCAAGCGACGCGGCGAGCGCGCCATGTACCCAGTTCATCTTGAAAGCCATGTTCGTCAGTCCTCCAGATACAAATCAGCGTTGCTGGCAAAAAGATGTGCGCTCAGGTCAACCGCTTCACCACCGGCCTCGGGCGCTTCGCCCTGCATGCCGACCGCGATGCCGACACCAAGCACAATCACATAGACAGCCGCCTGCGAGGCAAACGCCGCGCGGGACGAGAGCCCGCCAAAAATCCGCGCCAACAGGCCAACATGTGCAGGCTGCCGTGCCGCCTCTGTGGCCGGGATATCCATCAGCTTTGCCATGAAGGCGTCGCTGTCGCCCGGAACCGGGCCTGCGGCTGCCAGCAAGGCGTCCAGCGCCGCATCGGCGCGGGCATGTTTGGCACCGCCATCACTTGCCAGATAGAGCGCCGCGCGCCTGGCATCCCCTTCCGGCCAGCCGTCGAGGTCGGCGCCAAAGCGGCTGCGCAAAAGGTCATATTCCTGTCCGTTCATGGGCACCATTCTCCTGCCCTCCTATCCTAATGCTTCAAAGAGCTGTTCCCGGTCTTCGAGAAGTCGCTCCCTGAGTTTCGCCCGCGAGCGCACCAGAAGTGACTCATAGGCTTTCAGGTTCATATCCATGGCCTCTGCGGCCTCAATGTTCGACAGTCCGTCGAAATAACTCAGTGTCACCGCGAGGCGCTGCCTGTCGGCAAGGCCCGCAAGCGCTGCATGCAGCCGCGCCTTGCCGCCTTCTTCCGCCATGGTTGCCTCGGCATTCGGGCGACCGTCCGCCTCGTCATATGTCTCGGGCAACTGGTCCACCTTGCGGCGGCGTTTTTCATCAAGGCAGCGGTTCACCACAATTCGGTGGAACCACGTGGTAAAGCGTGCCTTGGTGCTGTCGAACCGGCTCGCATGGGTCCATACCTTCGTAAAGGCCTCCTGCACCAGATCTTCCGCCCGCGCCACATCATCAAGATACCGGAACGCGAGGGAGCGGTACCGGAGCGCATGCCGCTTCACGAGCATCGCAAAGGCGGTTCTATCCCCAGTCGCGACCCGGTCCATCAGGACCTCGTCCAATGGTTCTTCACCAGTAGCGTTCAAATCACTGCTCTTGTTTTTGTATCATTCTGTTCAACAACCTGACCGTGATACGCAGAGGCCGCGCCTCTCCCTTCGTCCGCCGCACGGCTTTTAAACATAAAACCGAAACAATTTGGGCCTATGCGCTGGCGACATCATACAGTATGACAATTCTCATTGTATTGATGGAATTCGCCCTCAGGCAAACAGCAAATTGAAGGTCAGGTTATGAAAATTGCGGTCATTGGCACAGGGTATGTAGGTCTGGTCTCCGGCACCTGTTTCTCCGAATTCGGGCACGAGGTGACTTGTGTTGACAAGGACGCCGCCAAGATCACGGCACTTGAGAACAATATCATGCCGATCTACGAACCCGGGCTTGACGCCCTTGTGGCACGGAACGTCGAGGCTGGCCGCCTGCATTTCACCACTGACCTCAAGACCGCAATGAAAGGCGCCAAGGCCGTCTTCATCGCGGTTGGCACACCAAGCCGCCGCGGCGATGGCCATGCTGACCTTCAGTATGTGTTCGCCGCCGTCGAGGAAGCCGCACAATATATCGAGGATTATACCGTCGTCGTGACCAAGTCGACCGTGCCGGTGGGCACCGGTGCCCGCATCAAGGCGCGGCTCTCCGAGCTGCTGCCTGCGGACAAGTTTGACGTTGCCTCGAACCCCGAGTTCCTGCGCGAAGGTGCCGCCATTGAAGACTTCATGCGCCCCGACCGCGTGGTGTGCGGCGTAGACAGCCCGAAAGCACATGAGGTGCTGAAGGAACTGTACCGCCCGCTTTACATCAACGAGACGCCGATTGTGTTCACCAACCGCGAGACCGCGGAAGTGATCAAATATGCGGCCAACGCCTTCCTCGCCACCAAGATCAGCTTCATCAACGAGATGGCTGACCTCTGTGAGGTCGCAGGCGCCGACGTTCAGGAAGTGGCCCGCGGTATCGGCCTTGATAACCGCATCGGCGGCAAGTTCCTGCACGCAGGCCCCGGTTATGGCGGTAGCTGTTTCCCGAAAGATACCCGCGCGCTTGTCTCCACCGCCGACCAGTATGGTGTGCCGCTCAAGATCGTGCGCTCGGTTGTGGAAGTAAACGAGGCCCGTAAGCGTGCGATGGCCGAAAAAGTGATCAAGGCCTGCGGCGGGGACGTGAAGGGCAAACGCCTTGCTGTTCTTGGCCTCACCTTCAAGCCGAACACCGACGACATGCGCGAGAGCCCGTCGCTCGACATCATCCCCGCACTTCAGGCCGCGGGTGCCATCATCCATGCGCACGACCCGAAAGGGGCGGAAGAAGCGGCCAAGATGCTCAAGAATGTCACCTTCCACGAGGAGCCTTACAGCACGATGGAAGGCGCGGACGCGCTGGTGATCCTGACTGAATGGAACCAGTTCCGTGCGCTCGATTTTGACCGGGCCCGTGGCCTGATGAAAGACGGTGTGCTTGTAGACCTGCGTAACATCTATGCAAAAGCCGATCCCGAGAAATACGGCTTCCGCTATACGGGTATCGGGCGCGGCGCGTGAGCGGAAGGGTCGCGCTCGCTACCCCTCACAAACGCATCTGGGCCATCGCCGGCCCGGCCATCATCGCCAATAGCGCCGCACCCCTTGTCGGCCTTGTCGACACTTGGGTGATCGGGCACCTGCCTGGGGCGGCATACCTCGCCGCCGTCAGCGTTGGTGCCATGATTTTCAGCTATCTCTCATGGGCCTTCGGTTTCCTGCGCATGAGCACCACGGGGCTTGTGGCACAGGCCCACGGGCGCGACGACAGCGACCAGGTGGCGCGGGTGATGACCCGCGCGCTCTTGACCGCCATCGCCATCGGCAGCCTCGTGCTGGTGCTGCAGAAACCCATCTACTGGGCGGTGCTTGAAGCGCTTGACCCGCCGCATGACACCATCGCGCTCTTTGCATCCTATTTCGATATCCGGGTGTGGGCTGTGCCCGCCGCGCTCATCGCCTATTGCATCACGGGTTACCTGATCGGCACCGCGCAGGCCACCAAGGCGCTTTATGTGCAGCTTGTGCTCAATATCACCAACGGGGTGCTGAACCTTGTGTTTGTGCTGGGGCTTGGCCTTGGGGTGCGGGGTGTGGCGCTTGGCTCGCTGATTGCCGAATGGCTGGCGGCGCTCGTCGGCCTCGCCTTTGTCGCGCGTGGGCTTGGCGCGGGTACGCTTGTGCGGGCAGCGGCCTCCCGCCTCACCTACGATATGGCCAAGATGAAAAAACTGCTGAGCGTGAACGGCTATATTTTTGCCCGCACGCTGCTGCTCATCCTCGCCTTTGCACTGATGACCCGCGAGGCGGCGGCGCTTGGCAAGGTGCCGCTGGCCGCCAATCATGTGCTCAGCACCTTCCTGATCCTGATTGCGCTCGGGCTTGACGGGTTTGCCTATGCGGCCGAAGCGCTCTCGGGTGCCGCATACGGCCGCAACTCCCGCGGCGAATTTCGCGCATGGGTGCGTTATGGCCTCATATGGTCGGCCATCGCAGCCATTTTTTATACCGCGGGATTTGCGCTTTTTGGGGAAAGCCTGATCCTTGGCCTGACGGACATTGAGCCGGTGCGCACCGCCGCCATAGAAGCGCTGCCGGTGCTTGCCGTGCTGCCGGTTGTCGCCTTCTGGTGTTACCTTTATGACGGCATCTATATCGGCGCGACCGCAGGCGACGCGATGCTGGGCACCGTCGCGGTTGCGGCAGCCAGTTTCCTGCTCGTACTTTACCCGCTCACCGACCGGTATGGCCTTGTTGGCCTCTGGGTCGCGATGGCGGTGTTCAACGGCATGCGGGGCCTCGCGCAAGCAGTTTATTACCCCCGCATTGAAGCTCGGCTAACAGGCGATTAGTCGATTTGGCGACTAGAGGATCTCGAGCACACTTTCGGGCGGGCGGCCGATGCGCGCCTTGTGACCGTTGAAAACGATCGGGCGTTCAATCAGCTTCGGTGTTGCGACCATGGCGGCGATAAGCGCATCACCTTCCTTCATGTCAAGGCCCTGCTCCTTGTATTCGGCTTCGCCTTTGCGCATCAATTGTCGCGGCTCCATGCTGAGGAGCTTGAGCGCATTTTTGATCTCGTCCGCTGTGGGCGCGTGCTCAAGATAGAGGCGCACATTGACCTCAAGGCCGCTGTCTTCAAGAAGGGCGAGGGTCTGGCGCGACTTGCTGCAGCGCGGGTTATGCCAGATGGTGACGCTCATAGCTGAAACTCCCTTGGTCTAGAACTTTTCCAAGGGTTTAGCGCGGTACCATGTCATGGGCAAGGCCGGGATGGACAGAAAACAGGGTTATGGAGCGGGTGAAGGGAATCGAACCCTCGTCTTAAGCTTGGGAAGCTTCTGCTCTACCATTGAGCTACACCCGCGTGCCCGACCGAGGCCCAAGCATTTAACAGAGCTTTTGGAAAAAGCAAGAAATGATAGCGCGGGCACGCACCGAAAGGCTTGACGGCAGGCGCGGGGCAAAGCAACGTGGCGCCGCCCCTTTTGTGCGGGGCAGACAATTGTTTATCGTCAGGAGACAGACACATGAAACAGCGCGCAGGCCTAGACAAAAGCCTCACTTCCACCTGGTCCCGCCAGACCCAGATGGTGCGCGCGGGTTCGATGCGCTCCAACTATGGCGAAATGAGCGAGGCCATGTTCCTTACCTCCGCGTTTGCCTATGAAAATGCGGAAGAAGCGGAAGCACGCTTTGATGGTCGCGCCGAAGGGTTCACCTATTCACGTCAGACCAACCCGACCGTGGCCATGTTCGAGCAACGCATGGCAGTGCTTGAGGGGGCGGACGTTGGCCGCGCAACCGGTACCGGCATGGCGGCAATGACCGCCTCCCTGCTCGCGAGCCTGCGGGCGGGTGACCATGTGATTGGCGCGCGCGCACTTTTTGGCTCCTGCCGCTGGCTGATGGACGAGTTGCTGCCGCGCTACGGTATCGAGACCACGGTGGTTGACGGCACCGACCTCAATGCGTGGAAAGCCGCGATCAAGCCGAACACCAAAATCTTTTTCACTGAGACACCGGCAAACCCGACGCTTGAGATTGTGGACCTGCGGGCGCTTGCTGACCTCGCGCACAATGCGGGTGCGCTCCTTGCGGTCGACAATGTGTTTGCGACGCCGGTGCTGCAGCGCCCGATGGAGCTTGGTGCGGATATCGTCGCCTATTCCACCACCAAACATATTGACGGGCAGGGCCGCTGCCTTGGCGGCATTGTGCTGTGCTCAAAAGAATTCGATGAACAACACCTCTATCCCTTCTACCGCCACACCGGCTGCGCCATGTCCCCCTTCAATGCCTGGGTGATGCTCAAGGGCCTTGAGACGCTCAGCCTCCGTGTGCATGCGATGTGCGACAATGCGGAGAAAGTTGCTGCCGCCGTCGCCGAACGTGTGCGCGACACCCGTCACCCGGCGCTCGCGAGCTTCGAGCAGCAGAACCTTGCGCTCAGCCAGATGGAACGCGGCGGCACCATGGTGGTGTTCGAGCTTCCTGGCGGGCGCGAGCAGGCCTTCAAATTCATGAATTCGCTCGAGATTGTCGATATTTCCAACAATCTGGGCGACAGCCGCTCGATCGCCACACACCCCTGGAGCACCACGCACAAGGCGCTTTCCGAGGAAAGCCGGCTCGAGCTTGGCATTACGCCGGGCCTGATCCGTTTCTCGGTAGGGCTTGAGGATGGAGACGATCTCGTTCAGGATGTAAACCAGGCGCTGGACAAGGCCGGAGTATAGATCCGGCGCGCGCGTGGGGAGCATGAGAGTAATATGGTTGATGATGAACTGATCGACGGGGTCCTGACTTTCGAGGAAACCACCGAAGGCATCCATATTGCCGTGCAAAGCTATTTCCTCTCCGAACAGTCAAAGCCGGAGGTCCAGCAATATGTCTGGGCCTACCGCATCCGTATTACGAATGGCGGCGACCATACCGTCCAGCTTCTGAACCGCCACTGGATCATCACGGACGGCGTAGGCGGTACGCAGGAGGTGAAAGGTGTCGGTGTTGTTGGTGAACAGCCCGTCTTGAGGCCCGGCGACGCTTTCGTCTACACAAGCGGCACACCACTTGGCACGCCCAGTGGCTTCATGCGTGGTTCCTATGAAATGCAGCGCGAAGACGGTAAATTGTTCCATGCCGTGGTACCAGCCTTCTCGCTCGACAGCCCGCATATCTCGCTCAACATAAACTGAGGCGCATGCCGTGATCGATCTCAGGCCGGTCCTTTATACCCTCGGGTCGCTGATTGTGCTCCTCGCCGTGGGCATGATCCTGCCGATGATTGTCGACCTGATTGCGGGCAACCCGGACTGGCAGACCTTCGCCATTGCCATGTGCCTGACCGCCATGATGGGCGGCATGTTGATGCTCTCGACCCGCGGCAGTGGCGATAACCTTAACCTGAGGCAAGCCTTCCTGTTGACCACCAGCGCCTGGGCGGTGCTGCCCGCCTTTGCCGCGATGCCGATCTCTTTCTCGGAGCTCGATCTCAGTTTCACCGATGGCTATTTCGAGGCCATGAGCGGGCTCACGACCACCGGCTCGACCGTCATCACCGGGCTCGATTATGCGCCGCCCGGCATTCTGCTCTGGCGCGGGCTTTTGCAGTGGTTTGGCGGTATCGGTATTGTGGTGATGGCCGTGGCTGTTCTGCCGATGCTGCAGGTTGGCGGCATGCAGGTCTTCAAGGTCGAAAGCTTCGAGACGGTCGAAAAAATCCTGCCGCGTGCCGCGCAGATATCGGGCCTGATTTCGGGCATCTATGTCGCCTTCACCGCGCTTTGCATGTTCTGTTACATGCTCGCGGGCATGGGGTCGTTTGATGCGCTTGTGCACTCCATGACCACCATCGCGACCGGTGGTTTCTCGAACTCCGACAGCTCGTTTGGCAAATATGACCATTTTGGCACCGACCTCGTGTGCCTTATTTTCATGGTTGTCGGCTCCATGCCGTTTATCCTGTTCCTGCAGGTGCTCAGGGGACGGCCACTGGCGCTGTGGCGCGATGAACAGACCCGCGGCTTCCTTTCGCTTGTGCTGTTCCTCTGTGTCAGTGTCACGCTGTGGCTGATGATCTTCAAAAGCTTCACGTTTGAGGAAGCCTTCCGCTACGGCAGTTTCAACATCATCTCGGTCCTGACCGGCACCGGCTTTGCCTCCACCGATTATGGCCAGTGGGGGGCCTTTTCAATCACCCTGTTTTTCATCGCCATGTTCATCGGCGGCTGCGCGGGCTCGACAAGCTGCGGCATCAAGATTTTCCGCTTCCAGGTGCTTTTCAAATCCATGCGCAGCTGGATGGAGCGCATGATCCAGCCGAACGGTGTTTTCATCGCGCGTTACAATGGCCGCCCGATCCCTGAGGATGTGCGGGCATCGGTCATGAGTTTCATGACCCTGTTCCTGTGCATTTTCCTGCTGCTGTCGTTTGGCATCGCGCTCACCGGCGAGGACTGGATTACCTCGCTTTCAAGCGCTGGTACGGCCATCGCAAACGTAGGCCCGGGCCTTGGTGACAAGGTTGGCCCAGCGGGCAACTTCAGCGGCCTCACCGATGTGGCCAAATGGATCATGTCCTTCGGCATGCTCATCGGCCGGCTTGAGCTTTTTTCCGTTCTGGTACTTTTTTCGCCGCGCTTCTGGCGTGCCTGAGTTTTATCCGTTAGGCTGCCGTTCAGCTTGAAGGGGATAGAACGGGGCGTATGAAAACAGCCGTCTTTCTAATGCTCGCACTCACCAGTTGGCAACCGGCCGATACACCCGGTTGGCAGGACTTTGTCTCCGGCGCGTTTGACAGCGCGCGCGAACGTGCCGCCGCCACCCGCACTGCAGACGGCCTTGCCCTCGCCTGCCGAAGCGGCCTTGTGATCGGCGGCTTTCAGGAAACAGGGGAAGCGTCCGTACTGTCCCTTCACCGCGCGCTCGAGGACTGCAGCACTGCCCTTCACATGGACCCGCACAATATTGTCGCGAGTGTCAGTTACGCGCTTGCGCTTGGTTATGAGGGAAAACGGCTCAAGAAGGCATCCTATATCAAGGCCTCGCGCGAGCGGCTGGAGCATTGCCTTGCCCACCACCCGGATGACCCCTTGGTCACTGCGGCGCTTGGCGGCTGGCATTCTGCCGTCAGCAACGCCGGTTTCCTTGCCCGCCTTGCCCTTGGTGGCAGCCGCAAAGACGCGGAAAATTATTTCAGGCGCGCGATCGAGCTTGATGACCGGTCTGTTGGTACCCGGTTTGAATATATTCGCTTCCTTGCCCGTGGTGGCAGTGACGAGCGCGCGGAGGCGCTCCGGCAACTGCGCATCACGCTTGAGATAAAACCCGAGGATGCGGCGGAGGAAATCATGCTCGCACGCCTCGCGGAACTGACCGGCCCCCTGGAGGCCGATGACAAAAACGCAGCGCGCGATACGGTTGAGCGCACTGCCGCCTTCCGTGACCTCGCAGACATGCGCGATATGGAAACCCGGTTCCCGCTCGAACCACTCGAGAATTATAACGAAGAATAAAAAAGGGCGCCGGAAGCGCCCCTTGCAAACCTTGCTGGCCAGAACTGACTCAGTTGAAAGTCTTCTGCCGTGCCGCCGCGCCGCGTTCGATGGCCGCCGCGGTCAGCCGGTCGATATCAAGCACATGGCGGATCATCTCCAGAAGGCGCAGCTCTTCCTGGCTGAGCGCCCCGTCCGAGGCCGCAACTTCACACGCCAGCGCGTACACAAGGTCAGAATGGCTTTCCGGGATGGCTTCCTCAATCAGGCCCATCACCGCGTCCAGCCCTTCTTCGCTTTGCAAAAGCTCGATACAGCTGTTGGTGTCCGAACGCAGCTTCTCAACATTATAGTTGCGGAAGGCCGGCAGGTAGCCAACGATACCGGTCATGCGGTTAAGCTCGGTATCCGTCATTTCGTCGTCTGACGCGGAAACGGTAACAAGCGTGTAGATAAGCGCGGTTTCTGGACTGATGGTCGACATGTTTTTTCCTCTGAAGTATTGGCCCTCACGTTAGGGCGAAACGGCCTTTCCCTCAAGCGCTTTGCGGGAAAAATTCACACACGGTTTTCACTGCTTCGGCCAGCCCTACACGCGCAACCTCCACCCCCTCGGGCATGGCATCCAGCAGGCGTGTCGGTGTCTGGCCATCCAGCATGATAAAGAGCCCCTTGTCAGTCGCGCGGCGCACAAGGCGGCCATAGGCCTGCGCGAGCTTGAGGCGGGTGAGCATCTCATCATACTGCCGACCGCCGAAAGCGGCGCGGCGCGCGCGGTGCAGCAGCGTCGGTCGTGGCCACGGCACCCGGTCAAATACAATCAGCCGCAGGCTTTCGCCCGGCACATCCACCCCGTCGCGCACAGCGTCAGTACCGAGGAGACAGGCATGCGCCTCATGCCGGAAGATATCCACAAGCGTCGCGGTATCCACCGGGTCCACATGCTGTGCATAGAGCGGGATATCCATATCCTCAAGGGGCCCAACGATATGCTCGTAGGTCGCGCGCAGGCGGCTGATGGCGGTAAAGAGCCCGAGCGCACCACCGCCGGACGCCAGGAAAAGCGAGCGGTAGGCGGCGGCCACCTGTTTGGGGTCGTGTTTGTTCACGTCACCCACGATCAGCACCCTGGTGTTGGCCTTATAATCAAAGGGCGACGGGACCGAGAGGCGTTTGGGCGGAATGAGAAGATGCTGCGCGCCAGTGCGCATATCAGCCGATGACCAGTCATCCGCGTCCGCCGCCTTGTCGCGCAGCGTTGCGGAGGTGATCACCACCCCGTGGGCTTGATCGAGCACCACATCGGCGAAGGGTTTGGTTGGGTCAACAAAATGGCGGCACAGTGCCATATCGCGGTCGCGGCCTTGCACGCGGTCCACCTCAAGCCATTCGACAAAGCTGTCATCCAGGGGCCCACCAAAGCCTTCCGCCATCGCCGCCCATGTGGCCACCATATCCGCACGCTGTTTCACCGACCGCGCACTGGTCTCAAGCCTACCCCGAGCGCCGCTATCCAGCACATCTGCGTCTTCATCAAGGCGCCGGATCAGCGCATTGGCGAGCGCCTGCATCGGCAGCGCAAGGCTTTTGAGCGCTTCGGCAAGCGCGTGGGCGGCGTCCGTCAGCCCTTCAATCGGGTCATTGGTTGTTGCCTCGAGCGAATGCGGGCCCCGCGCGTCCGAGCGCGCCAGCACTTGTGCGCGCACGAGCATCAGGAAGGTCTCAAACCGGGTCATGGCCGCCGCACCCGTTACCCGGCCAACCCAGTTATCGGAAGGCAGGATACGTGCGGCCTCGAGCACATCGTCAAGCAAGCGCTTGGCGTCCATATCATCGACCACCAGTTCCTCGATGCGGGATTTGAGGCCCCGCGCACGGGTCGAGCCACCACTTTCCTTGCCGCGAAGCCAGCGGCGGAGCTCCGCCCCCTCAAGGCCTGAAAGATGTACGGAAAAGGCGCTGTCCGCGGCTTCAAACACATGGTGGCCCTCATCGAACACAAGGCGTTTGGGCAAATCCGGGTCCCCGGCCCGCGTTGCGGCCTGCGCCACCACCAGCGCATGGTTCGCGACCACCAGTTCGGCGTGTTTGGCCTTGCGCGCCGTTTTTTCGATATAACACCGCCGAAAGTGCGCGCAGGCGGAATAGAGGCATTCGCCGCGCCGGTCGGTAAGCCCCGCAATACGGCCCGCACCAAAGTGACCACCCAGCCAGCTGGGGAAATCGCCGCCAATCATATCGCCGTCGCGGGTGAAACGCGCCCAGCGCACCACAAGGCCGATGAGCAGGCGGTCCTGCTCCCCACCCGGGCCAGCTTGCGCACGCATCATCACCGCGCGCAGGGTTTCCTCGATATTGAGGAGGCAGGCGTAATTCTCCCGCCCTTTCCTGATCACCGCGCGTTTGGCCTTGATGCGCGGGTCGGGGTAAAGACGCGACAGTTCCTGATCGAGTTGCCGCTGCAGGTTCTTAGTATAGGTGGAAAGCCAGACAGCACCGTCGTTCTTCTGTGCCCAGACGCTGGCGGGCGCGATGTAGCCAAGGGTTTTGCCCGTGCCCGTACCCGCTTCCAAGAGCTGCAGGTTCGGCCCTTCCTCAAACTCGCGTGGGCGAAAGGCGTGGGTGGCAGCAGCGGCAAAGCGCACCTGCCCCTCCCGGCTTTCTGAGCCTTCGCCTAAAAGTTCGGCCAAACGACTTTTTGCCTCTTCGGGCGCGACACCATCATCACCTGGCTGGGGTGGTGGCCCGCCGTCTTCCCATTCCGTGAGCGCGGACCAAACAGCAAGGCCGTCCTCGCGGCTATGGTCGGCATAGGTCTCAATTGCCCTAAGGACAAGCGGCCCCCACGGCCACGCGGCACGCGCCATCATCATTGCAACCTTGGCGCCACCGGCCCTATAGCGGTAGGTCTGAGCCTCCATGTCCGCAATCAGACGCTTGGCGATTTCGCGTACACAGAGGCAGCGGTCTTCGTCCGACTCCAGCGGTTGGTCAATATGCAGCGCATCCCTCAACCCCTGTACTGTCGGCAGGCAGAAGCGCGCGGGCCGCACGAAGGCGTATAGCTCCAATGCGTCAAACGCGCGGATGAAACCAAGCCGCAGGCGGCGCGCCGCCACCACACGGTTCACCAGAAGGTGGGGTGTCTTGCTGATACGCTCCGCGGCTTCCGCTAGTCCAAGTGCTTCAAAAGCGCCGTCTTCGGTCAAAAACTGCACGTGCCGCACCCCCACGACAGCCACGGGCAGGCGGTCGAGGTCGGTACTTTCCGCTTCGGCACTGACAACAAGATCTTCCATGGGGCGGGAGCATATCGCCAGAATTTCACAAAAAACAGGTGAATATGTTGCTTATCGCCAAATGCAGTATATCTTGACGGAACCGCGCGCAGAGCCTAGCTTCCGCGCGTTTTTTAACCTCAAAACCAAGGTGACCGATAATGACCGGTAATATTGATCTAGCCCTCTCCAGCAAAGCTTGGCCTTTCCAGGAAGCAGAGAAGCTTGTCAAACGGTATAAATCGGGCGCGCCGCAGAAGGGCTATGTGCTCTTTGAAACCGGCTATGGGCCGTCCGGGCTGCCGCACATCGGCACCTTTGGCGAAGTGTCGCGCACGACCATGGTGATGCGCGCCTTCCAGGAAATCTCGGATATCCCGACGAAGCTGGTCTGCTTCTCCGACGATATGGACGGCCTGAGGAAAGTGCCATCGAACGTGCCGAACCAGGAACTGCTGGCGAGTGCGATTGGCAAGCCGCTCACATCCGTGCCGGACCCCTTTGGCACGCACCCGAGTTTCGGTGCGCACAATAACGCACGCCTGCAGGCCTTCCTTGACCAGTTCGGTTTCAAATACGAGTTCTATTCCGCGACCGAATGTTACAAGTCCGGCCGCTTTGACGAGACGCTCATCAAGATCTGCAAAAACTACGACAAGATCATCAATGTGATCCTGCCGACGCTGGGTGAAGAGCGCCGCCAGACCTATTCGCCCTTCCTGCCACTGAGCCCGGAAACCGGCGAAGTGCTGCAGGTGCCGGTGCGTATCGAGGACCCGGAAGCGGGCCTGATCTCGTTCGAGGACGCAAGCGGCAAGCGGGTGGAAACTTTGGTGACCGGTGGCAAGGTGAAATGCCAGTGGAAGGTGGACTGGGCCATGCGCTGGGATGCGCTTGATGTTGACTATGAGATGGCAGGCGCCGACCTCATTGAAAGCGTGAAGCTCTCGTCGATTATTCGCCGTATCCTTGGTGGCCAACCGCCAGAGGGCTTCAACTATGAGCTTTTCCTCGACCAGAACGGCCAGAAAATCTCCAAGTCCAAAGGCAACGGCCTGACGATTGAAGAATGGCTGTCTTACGCAAGCCCGGAGAGCCTGTCCCTCTATATGTTCCAGGCACCGAAGAAAGCGAAACGCCTGTATTTTGACGTGATCCCGAAGGCTGTGGACGAATATCACACCTTTGTCGAGAAGTTCCATGAGCAGGAACTGGCGGACCAGTACAAGAACCCGGCGTGGCACATCCACGGCGGCAAGGTGCCGGAAGCCAAGCTGCCGGTGAGCTTCGCGCTGCTCCTCAACCTCGTGTCTGCTGCGAACGCGGAAGACCGCGAGGCATTGTGGGGCTTTGTTGGCCGCTATGCCGAAGGCGCGAATGCCGAGACATACCCCGCGCTCGACAAGCTTATGGGTTATGCGATCCGCTACTATGAGGATTTCGTGAAGCCGAACAAGTCCTACCGCCTCGCGAACCCGCAGGAACGTGCCGCGTTCGAGAGCCTGAAGCGCCGCCTTGAGGACCTGGACGCAAACGAGACCGACGCCGAGGTGATCATGACTGAAGTGTATTCCTCCGGCAAAGACGCGCAGTTTGAAAACCTGCGTGACTGGTTCGCCGCTTGTTATGAAGTGCTTTTGGGCCAGAGCCAGGGCCCGCGCATGGGCGGCTTCATTGCACTCTACGGCATCAAGGAAACACTTGAGATGGTGGAAAAAGCCATCAAGGGTCAACCCGTCGCGTAAAACCGCGCGATCCCGTGAAATATGAAAGGCCGCCTCAAAAGGGCGGCCTTTTTTCTTGTGTTTCGCTGTCATTACTCGGGTTTTGGCAGGGCCTTAGTCCGGCATGAATATCTCTTCAATCGTGAGCGCAAAAAGCGCGGAGATCTTGAAGGCGAGCGGCAGGCTGGGGTCATATTTCCCGGTTTCGATCGCATTCACCGTCTGGCGGGAGACATCAAGCTGATCGGCCAAGTGCGCCTGCGACCAGTCCCGCTCGGCCCGGAGGACTTTCAACCTGTTTTTCATTTGTATTTCCTCGCGGTCAGCGCGCGTCCAAAACCCCACGCAAAGGTCATGATCGGCAGGATGAAGATGGTGTCGAGCTTTGGAAAGCCGATGCCTTCAAGGAAGCCGTAGGCAAAGGTGCCGAAGGCGACAACGAGGAAGGCGATCAGCACCGCTTCCATCGCCTGCTGGCGTTGCAGTTCATCGAGCGAGCGGTAGTAAGTGAGCTCGGCCTTCAGCGCCATGAGAGCCGGGATAACCGGTATCAGCACGAGCATAACCTGAAGCCACATGGCGACCTCGTTGTGTCGAAGGTAATACACCGTCGCCAGCACGGTCACCATGTAGAGCGCCATCGAGAGGAAGAAGTTTTTATAATAGGTTTTAGCTGCTTGTTTCATCGCTATCGTCCTGTCTTGCGTCCATGACATTATGTCAATGATACTTTACATAGTCAGGCAAACAAGAGATGTCAAGCGAACTTTACAAAAAGTCGTTATATTTTTACAGGAGTGGTTATTCCCCTTTGGCAGGGCAGCTGGCTTCAGGCTTACGGTTGTGGCCAACAACGGTGAAGCTGAAAGCCCCTTCTGCGTAGCGCACGCGGGTGACACCGGGCACATAATCACCGGTACCATTGAGCCGCTGCATGTTGGGAACACCAAGGAATTCCTTCTGCTCACAATAGGGCGAGGTATCGCCGTGGATCACAAGCACGGGCTTGCCAAAGGCCGCCGCTTTCTCACGGAGCGCGTCAAGGAAAGGCTTATAGGGGTCACAGTCGGTATGCATCGTCTGGCTGCAAACCGGCAGGCCGTCCGGCACCTTCGTAGGGTCTGTGTGCATGGTAAGCACAAAGGCTTCCGAGCCAGCCTCGTTCGCCGCGCGGAAGCTTTCCGCGAGCCAGGTGAGGTTGGCAGCGTCCCGCGCATCCACACGGGCGTAGTTCATCGCCGGGTCACCGATCTTGATCTCGTCGCGGCCATTGCCGGTTGCGACAATATGGAAAGTGGCGAAGGTCACGCCACCCGCAACCCAGCGCGCGTTCTCAAGCTGCCCACCCTGCCGGGTGATATTCCATTCAGGCTTCGAGCGCGGGTCGGCCTCGGGGCGCATCTCTTTGGCGAAGTAAAGCGGCATCAGAACCTTGTCGAGGACCTTGAGCTCGTCATCGCCCTTGCGGTCACAGTCGGTCCAGTCATTGTCGCCAGGGGTGAAAAACAGCGGCGCATCCACCATGTCTTCGATCAGCTTCTTGTTGCCGCTCAGTTCCTCAAGGGTGCAGCGTGTGCCACCGGATTTGGTATCGCCGTAAAATATGCTGAACTCGACGCCATCAAGCGCAGGGTCATGCGCCAGCTTTTTCATCATCGTGATCTGGTCTTTTGTGTAGGGCATGTCACCAAAGGCGACAAAGTCCACATCTGCCACCGCGGGCGCTGCCGCTGCTGTCACAAGGCCTAAAGCCAAAACCATTTTGCGCATGCTTGCCCCCAAAGTTCCCTGATGTCTGCCTTAGCGCGAGAGTGATGAAACTCCTGTGACAGTGCAACAAAAAATCTGGGCAACAAAAAAGCCCGGCATTCTGGCCGGGCTTCTATGGTTTTGCGCCTGGGCGGGGGAGATCAGGCTTCCGTGTCGACCTTTTGCACTTCGCCCTTCGCGACACCCACCATGGCGGGGCGCAAGAGACGGTCGCGGATTACATAGCCCGCAGCCACAACCTGCATCACACTGCCCGGCACGTGCTCAGTCGTCGGGACCTCGAACATGGCCTGGTGGATCTGGTGGTCAAACTTGTCACCCACCTTGGGGTCCACCTTCTTGATGCCGTGGCGCTCAAAAATGTTCAGGAGCTCCCGCTCGGTCATCTCGACACCGTCGACAAAGGCCTTGAGCTCAGCCGGGATTTCTTCCGGCATGGTATCAAGCGCGCGGCGCAGATTGTCGGAAATATTCAGCATATCGCGGGCGAAATTGGTCACGGCATAAGCACTGGCGTCTGCCTTGTCCTTCTCCGCGCGGCGGCGCACGTTTTCCATTTCCGCCATGGTACGCAGCAGCCGGTCCTTCAATTCGCCGACCTCGGTCTTGAGCGCCGCGACTTCGTCACCGCCGCCGGCCAGTTCCTCGGCTGAAAACTCTTCTGCCGTGAACTCCTGCTCGAGCTTGGCTTCCTGCTCTTCCGCCTGTTCGTTCGTCTTGTTTTCCTGGCTCATTTTCTGTCCGTTACCCAAATCAGTTTTCTTGTTTGTGCGTTGCTTAAAGCAAGCGACCCACCACGCGCGCGGTATAGTCCACCATCGGCACGATGCGGGCGTAATTCAGTCTTGTCGGGCCAATCACCCCGATCACGCCGACAATCTTGTTCGCGCCATTCATATAGGGAGAAACCACGAGAGAAGAACCCGAAAGCGAAAATAAATTGTTCTCCGCCCCGATGAACAGGCGCACACCGCGCCCGTCTTTGGCGAGATCAAGGAGTTTGATCAAGTCTTTTTTGCGTTCAAGCTCGTCAAAAAGCTGGCGGATTCGCTCAAGATCCTCGGCAGCCTGCACCCCCTCGATAAGGTTCGACTGGCCGGAGACAATGAGCGACGCCGGCGCGTCCCCGCCGGTCCAGACCGCAAGGCCATCCTCAACCACCTTGGTGGTGAGCGCATCGAGCTCCGCCTGCCTAGCCGAAAGCTCGGTCCGGATGGCGCTGCCGACTTCCTCGATCGTGCGGCCCACAAGCCGGGCATTGAGGTAATTGCCCGCCTGCACCAGCGCGGACGCCGGCACACCAAGCGGCAGGTCGATGATACGGTTCTCCACACTGCCATCCTCGGACACCAGCACCACAAGGGCGCGGCCGGGGGCGATGGGTACAAATTCGATATGGCGGATCGTCAGTTCCTGCTTGGGCACCATGACGACAGACGCACAGCGCGACAGGCCCGAGAGCGTACGGGTTGCTTCGGAAAGCACATCCTCCATCGCGCGGCCGGTGGACGAGCATTTGCCGCGGATCGCCTCGCGTTCCGACTTGGTGAGGTTGCCGATTTCCATCAACCCGTCGACAAAAAAGCGGAGGCCGATGTCGGTCGGGATACGCCCGGCGGAGGTGTGAGGCGCGGCGAGCAGCCCGGCTTCCTCGAGGTCAGCCATCACATTCCGGATGGTGGCGGGCGAGACGCCAAGCCCCGCCGTGCGGCTGATCGTGCGCGAGCCAACAGGGTCGCCAGTTTCGAGGTAAGTCTCGACAATCTGGCGGAAAATGGCTTTCGAGCGTTCGTTCAGTTCAGCAAGCGACATGCAACTTTACCCTCATCTACAGGGCTGAATGTAGGTATGCGAGCGCCGTCCGTCAATTGCCCGCACACTGTGCAACATATGTGCAGGAACTGTGCAGCGGGGTGTGCCCGAAAAGCCGCCATTTCTGCGGATATGCCTTCAAAAGTGTGCAGGAAGTGTGCAAAGGCGCCATCACAGCTTTGACCTCGCCCCCCAAGAAGGAGTAGAAGAAGCCAACAAATGTCAGGAACAGAAAGAAGGACTGCCCATGCGACCGAGCGGACGCGCCAGCGACGAAATGCGCCAGATCGAGATGACCCCCGGCTTTGCCAAACATGCTGAGGGCAGTTGCCTCGTCAAATTCGGCGATACCCACGTGTTGGTGACCGCAACGTTCGAGGACATGACCCCGCCATGGCTGCGTAACACCGGCAAGGGCTGGGTAACGGCAGAATACGGCATGCTGCCGCGCTCGACCCATGGCCGCATGCCGCGGGAAGCCGCCAAGGGCAAACAGTCTGGCCGCACGCAGGAAATCCAGCGCCTGATCGGCCGCGCCATGCGCGCCGTGGTGGACCTCACCAAACTGGGCGAAAAACAGATCCGCATCGACTGTGACGTGATCCAGGCGGACGGCGGCACCCGCACAGCGTCGATCTCCGGCGCTTATGTGGCGCTGCACCAGTGTTTCGACTGGATGATCAAGGAGGGCCATATCCCGGAGATGCCCTTCACCGACAGCATCGCCGCCATTTCCTGCGGCATCTATCAGGGCAACCCGGTGCTTGACCTCGACTATGACGAGGACAGCGCGGCAGAGACCGACGCCAACTTCGTGCTGACCGGCAAGGGCGGTATTGTCGAAATCCAGGGCACCGCGGAAGAAGAGCCTTTCACGGAAGAAGAATTCCTGCGCCTTCTTCGTCTCGCGCGCATCGGCTGCGACGAGATCAAGTCTGCACAAGCCAAAGCACTCGGGAAATAAAAATGGCCCGGCATTTTGACGGCAACAAACTGGTGATCGCCAGCCACAACAAAGGCAAGGTGCGCGAGATTGGCGAACTCTTGGAGCCCTTTGGCGTTGAGACCATCTCGGCCGGTGAACTGGATTTGCCCGAACCCGTTGAAGACGGCCTGACCTTTATTGCCAATGCCGAGATCAAGGCGCTGGCGGCTGCCAAGGCGTCCGGGCTTCCAGCACTCGCTGACGATAGCGGGCTTGAGGTCAATGCACTCGGCGGTGAGCCGGGCATCTATAGCGCGCGCTGGGCCGGGCCGACAAAAGACTTCAATATCGCGATGAAAGACGTGGTGGAGAAGATGGGTGATGCCGCAGACCGCGGCGCCAACTTCACCTGCGCGCTGACCCTCGCATGGCCCGACGGGCACATGGAAAGTTTTGAAGGCAAGGTGTTCGGCACCATCACATGGCCGATGCGCGGCGAAAAAGGCTTCGGCTACGACCCCATTTTTGTGCCCGAAGGGTTTGAAGTAACCTTCGCGGAAATGGAACCGGCCGCCAAACACGCCATGAGCCACCGCGCCCACGCGTTCAAGCAACTGATCGATGTCTGCTTCAAAACCAACTGATGTCCCGGCACTGACGCCGAGTGACCACAAAGGGCCAGCCGCCATTTATGTGCACTGGCCCTTCTGTCTCAAGAAATGCCCTTACTGCGATTTCAACAGCCACGTGCGCGACGAGGTGAGCCACGCGCGCTGGCGCAAAGCCCTCGTGCGCGAGATTGATACCTTCGCGGCAAACTATCCCGGCCTTGACGCCAGTTCGATCTTTTTTGGCGGCGGCACGCCAAGCCTGATGGAACCGGAAACTGTGGCGGCGGTCATTGAGCGCGTGCGCCACCACTGGGGCCAATCGCATATCGAGATCACGCTTGAAGCCAACCCATCGTCCGTGGAAGCCGCACGTTTCCGCGACTACCGGGCTGCGGGCGTCAACCGCATCTCCGTGGGTATCCAGTCGCTCAACAATGATGTGCTCAAGTTCCTTGGCCGCCTGCATTCGGCGGAGGAGGCACTGAAAGCGCTTGAAGTCGCGCAAGACAACTTTGAGCGAGTTTCCTTCGATCTCATCTACGCCCGCCCTGAACAATCACTTGAAGACTGGCGCGCAGAGTTAACGGATGCACTCAGCTTTGGCACCAGCCACCTGTCGCTCTACCAGCTCACCATCGAGGAAGGCACCGCCTTCTATCACCAGTTCCACCGCGGCAAATTCAAACTGCCGGATGAGGATGAAGCCGCCGCGCTTTTTGAACTGACGCAGGATATGACGGACGCGGCAGGCCTGCCGGCCTACGAGACCTCGAACCACGCAGCACCGGGGCAGGAAAGCCGCCACAACCTCAGCTACTGGCGCGGGGATTATTATGTTGGTATTGGCCCGGGTGCCCATGGCCGCATTCCGGCGCACACACATGGTGCGGCTTATGCGCACGCGCAGATCAAACGGCCTGAAGACTGGCTCTCGGCAGTTGAGACTTCCGGCCACGGCACCTTTGAGCTTGAGCATGTGGAGGCAGGCGACCGCATGCTCGAGGCCGTCATGATGGGTCTCAGGCTATCCGAGGGCATCGCGGTGCAGTATCTGGAAGCCCGATTTGGCGGCAGGATTGAAGACAGCGTTGACCTCAGCGTCTGGAAAAGCCTGCAAACAAGCGGCCATATGGTAGGGTCAGACGACCGCCTGCAGTTGACGCGCGAAGGACGCCCCCTCCTTAACTTCATCCTCGGCAAACTGATGGCGTAACGGGAGGGAGCGGCATGGACCGGAAACAGCATTGGGAGCAGGTCTACAGCAGCAAAGCTGCAGACAGCGTCAGCTGGTTCCAGGAATATGCCGACCGCTCGCTCGCCATCATCCGCCACTTGCGGCGGGACCGGACTTCCCGCATCATTGATGTCGGCGGCGGTGCTTCGACGCTCGTCGACGGGCTGCTGGACGCGGGCTATAACGACCTTTCGGTGCTCGACCTCTCGGGTGCTGCCCTCGCGGTTACACGGAAACGCCTTGGCGACCGCGCACAAGGCGTCGACTGGATCGAGGCGGACATCACCTGCTTTGAGCCGCCTGCCCAGCGCTTCGACCTCTGGCACGACCGGGCGGTGTTCCATTTCCTGACCACCGCAGACAACCGTGCATCCTACAAGGACATCATGCGCCGCAGCCTGCACCGCGGCAGCCATGTGGTGATCGCCACCTTCGCCGAGGACGGGCCGGAAAGCTGCAGCGGCCTGCCGGTCGTGCGTTATTCGCTGGAAGAACTGAGAGCGGAGCTTGGTCCCTGTTACAAACTCATCGGGCACGAAAGGGAATTGCACCGCACCCCCTGGGGCTCGGAGCAGAGTTTCCTCTATGCCTGGTTCCGTGTGGTGCGCTAGTGCGAGCGCAGGCTGTAGCCGAAACTCGGGAAGGCTGTGGGTGCGGCATCCACCACCTTGAAGCCCTTCTGGTGTACCTCAAGGATCGCAAGCGCACGCTCGTTGGTGCCGTCGCCCAGGAAACGGAACAGGCCATCGATGCCGACAAAACCGTATGGGCTGCTCAGCCGTTCGTTCGAGAAACGGTATTTTGGTGCAACATCTTCATCGCGCGCGAGCGCTGAGACCAGCGCCATGGCATCATAGGCAATGGTGGCAATGCGGGGTGCATCTTCCCCATAGGTTTCCCGGAAGCGCGCCAGAAAGGCGGCCGGTTTGTCCGGCATCGGCGCGGCGAACCACGCGTTCTGAAGGGGCGGTTCGCGCAGGATGCTCTCGTCATTCCAGAGGCCGGTGCCCAGGAGTTTCACCTTGTTGGGGTCAATTTCATAATAAGGCAGCAGCGGCGCCAGCGTGCGCAACAGTTCACCGCCTTCAGGCACAATCACGGCATCAAACGGCACGGGCTCAAGCGCTTCGGCTTTCTCCAGCCGGTCGGCAACCTCGTTGGTCATGTCATCGTCCAGGCTGCGCAGGAAACGGATTTCGTCCCGGAGGGCCTTCTGCCGTTCCTCGTAATTGCCAAGCCTTTTCACCGGCTCGAACACCTGATCGCTGTCCGGCGGGTAACTTTCCATCGCAGTGATACGGGCGCCACTGTCCGCGACCGAGTCACCAAACGCCGTTCGAACCCGGTTACCATACAGGCCTTCGGGCAGCAGTGCGGCGAAACGCCTGATGCCGGTGCCGACAGCAAAATCCACCACCCGGTCGACCTCTTCCTCGGGGATGAAGCCGATGATGTAGCGCCCGGGTGCCGCAACACTCTGGTCATTGGAAAAACCGATCATGGGAATGCCCATGGGACCGAGGATATCCCCCGCCGCTTTCACGTTTGCACCCAGAAGCGGGCCCAGCACAATGCTGGCACCCGCCTCAGCCGCCTTGCGGGCTGCGGCCTCGCTGGTGGCATAATCAGCCTTCGTGTCAAAAGGCAGCAGCACAAGGCGCGGATCGTAGGCATCAAAAAGCGCCATGGTGGCGGCTTTAAGAAGGGCGTTGCCGGTTTGCGCCTCAGGGCCGGTGAGCGGCAACAGGATCGCAATACGGATTTTTTCGCGCGTGTCGGGCGCAAGCACAGCCTCGCGCTCCGGCACCCCGGCATCCTGGCTGAGGTCGAGCTGTTTATCGGGCCGCGGCGGCACATCACTTGTGCGCGTGCGCGGCGCGTTGGTGCCCGGTTCACTCGCGCAGGCCGCAACAAACACCAAGAGCAAAATCGCCCCTAAAGCTCGGCAATGATGGAAGAAGCGGCTTGCAAGCATATCCAACCTTGGTGTTATCTGGCCTTGGTGTTACCTAGCCTTCGGGGACGGGCCCAAAAGATGGCTCGACCCTAGTCCGAAATCGTGCGGCTGTAAATCTGCGCCATGGTCAGGCACGGCGCTTTTTGAACCACTGAAACAAATATGGGATGCAAAAATGGCCGAATTCGGGTCTCAGCAGATTTTGAAACCGGGGCTCTATGTGGTGGCAACGCCCATCGGCAATCTGGGCGACCTCAGCCCACGCGCCAAACATGTGCTGGGGCAAGTGGACCTGATTGCCTGCGAAGACACGCGCGTCACCGCCAAACTGCTGACCGCGAACCTGATCAAAAAGCCGCTGGTGCCCTATCACGAACATAACGGCCCGGTCGCGCGGCCAAAAATCATGGCGCGCCTCGCGGAAGGCGCGAAGGTCGCACTGGTGTCGGACGCCGGTACGCCGCTGATTTCAGACCCCGGTTTCAAGCTGGTGGCTGAGGCGCAGGACGCCGGGCACTATGTCTCTGCCGTGCCGGGCCCATGTGCCGCCATCATGGCGCTCTCGCTCGCCGGTATGCCGACGGACCGTTTCCTGTTCATGGGTTTCCCGCCGAACAAGACCAAGGCGCGCCAGGACTGGTTCCGCGCGGAGCTGCGCACCAAAGCAAGCCTGGTGTTTTACGAAAGCGCCAAACGGGTAGCCGACTGTCTTGCGGATGCGGCAAGTGTGCTCGGCGACCGGCAGGGGGCCGTATGCCGCGAACTCACCAAACGCTACGAAGAAGTCAGGCGGGACAACTTAAGCGGTCTCGCCGCCTTCTACGGCGCCGGTGAAGCTCCCAAGGGTGAGATTGTTGTGGTCATCGGGCCGCCACTGCACGGGGATGAGGGCGACAGCACTGCGCTGGATGCAGAAACCCTACTCAAGGCCGCGCTCAAGCATATGAGCGTCAAGTCAGCCGCTGCCTTTGTGGCCGAGCTGACGGACGTGCCCAAAAAAGCGCTCTACAGCCGCGCGCTTGAGCTGACAAAAGGCGACTAGATTTTGGCGGGCGGACGCAAGGCAGCAGAGAAACGCGGGCGCAGAGCCGAACGCCTTGCTTGCTGGCTCTTGCGGCTCAAAGGCTACCGCATCCTTGATGAACGGGTGCGTTTCCCTGTCGGGGAGATCGATATTGTCGCAGGCATCGGCAACAGGCTTGTGTTTGTGGAAGTGAAGCAGCGCAAAAGCCGCGAAGCCGCGGTTGAAGCCGTCACAGCAAAACAGCGCGACCGCATCATGCGCGCCGCGCTAATGTGGGTGGCAAAACACAAAAAAGAGGGGCGATCACTTCGCTTTGATGTGATTGCCATTGCATGGCCGCGCCTACCGTCCCATATCAAGGACGCCTGGGGCGAAAATGTTCAAGCAAGACTTTAAAGAATTCAGTTTAAGAACGAGGTTTTTTCATGGGAAAACAGGGGCTTAACGTCGCTTTTCAAATGGACCCGATGCACAGCATCAACATCAAGGGCGACAGCAGCTTCGTGCTCGCGCTCGAGGCGCAGGCCCGGGGCCACAAACTGTGGCACTATCTGCCCCAGGACCTCAGCTACAATGAAGGCAAGGTTTCGGCGTTCGCGCACCCGATGACGGTGCAGCGCGAGGAAGGCGGCCGCCACTTCGAATTTGGCACCCCGGCCCGCATCGACCTCCGCGACATGGATGTGGTGTGGATGCGCCAGGACCCACCGTTTGATATGGCCTATATCACCGCGACCCACCTGCTTGAACTGGTGCACCCGGATACGCTGGTGGTCAACAACCCTGAAGAAGTCCGCAACGCGCCGGAGAAGCTTTTTGTCACCAAATTCCGTGACCTGATGCCACCGACCCTGATCACCCGCCGCGCCGACGATGTGCGGGAATTCCGCGCCAAATACGGCGAGATTATCGTGAAGCCGCTCTACGGCAACGGCGGTGCCGGTGTGTTCCACCTCCGGGAAGACGACAGCAACCTTTCAAGCCTGTTGGAACTCTTTTTCATCCAGAGCCGCGAACCGGTGATGGTGCAGAAGTTCCTACCGGAAGTACGGCATGGTGACAAACGCATCATCCTGATCGACGGCGAGGTGGCGGGTGCCATCAACAGGGTGCCGGCCAAAGGTGAAGTACGCTCCAACATGGTCGTGGGCGGCATGGCAGAGGCCTCAAAGCTCACCCCGCGTGAGGAAGAGATTTGCGCCCGCCTCAAGCCGGAGCTCAAGAAACGTGGGCTCATTTTTGTCGGCATCGACGTGATCGGCGACTGGCTGACGGAGATCAATGTTACCTCACCCACCGGCCTGCAGGCGGTCAACCGCTTTGACGGCGTGAAGCTGGAGGCTGACATCTGGGACGCGATTGAAGCCAAGCTCTAAGCGTTCGACCTTCCACAAAAAAGGCCACGCCCGGTGTCGGTGCGTGGCCTTTTTGTTTTATCTTGAATGGCTTAGAAGCCGCAGACACCCAGTTTGGAGCAAAGCTCGTCCAGCTCTTCAAGCGTCTCATAGGAGATGGTGACCTTGCCACCCTCGCCTGCGTGGTCGATCAGCACTTTCATGCCGATGGCTGCGGTCAGGTCTTTCTCGAGCGCGACAGTGTCAGCGTCTTTCTTGGCACCAGACGCGCTCGATCCACCCGGGCGCGGTTCACGCTTGCTGCGGCCTTTGGCTTCACCGGCCAGCGCTTCGGTCTGGCGAACGCTAAGCCCTTCCGCGACAATACGTTTTGCGATTGCCGCCGGATCTTCAGCGCCAATGAGCGCACGGGCATGACCCATCGAGAGTTTGCCGTCATCGACCATTTTCTGCACCGATTCCGGCAGATTGAGAAGACGCAGCAGGTTGGTCACATGGCTGCGGCTCTTGCCGACAACCTCTGCCGCCACTTCCTGGGTATGGCCAAATTCCTCGATCAGCTTCTTGTAAGCGGTTGCTTCTTCAATCGCGCTCAGGTCCTGGCGCTGGATATTCTCGATAATCGCGATCTCGAGCACTTCGCGGTCGGTCAGTTCCTTGACGACCACCGGCACCTCATGGATGCCCGCCTTCTGCGACGCGCGCCAGCGGCGTTCGCCAGCGACGATCTGATACTGGTTGGGGCCAATTTCACGCACGAGGATCGGCTGCAACAAGCCCTTCTGCTTGATGCTTTCCGCAAGGTCGGCAAGCGCGTCTTCATCAAAATGATGGCGCGGCTGGCCGGCGTTGCGCTCCAGAAACTCGATCGGCAGCAGGCGGCGGCCGCTGGCTGGGCCACCTGCGGCTTGTGCCGGGCCGTCGGGGCCATCCTCGAATACCGGGCGGTCGTCGCCCAGAAGTGCTGATAAACCCTTGCCGAGGCCTTTACGTGCAGCTTTACTCATGAAATCAACCTAACAGTTTGTTTTTATTTGTATTTTTATCTCAAGCCGCGACTTTTTTATCGCGGCCCAGAAGCTCCCTTGCCAGCTTTATATAGGCCTGGCTACCGACACAGCGGTGATCATAAAGAAGCGCCGGTTTGCCGTGGCTTGGCGCTTCGGAAATACGCACGTTGCGCGGGATCACCGTTTTATAGACTTTTTCGCCCAGATATTCGCGCACGTCCGACGCCACCTGCTCGGAGAGGTTATTGCGTTTGTCGAACATGGTGAGCACCACACCGTTGATGGTCAGGCGCGGGTTCAGACTCGCGCGCACCTGCTCAATGGTCTTGAGGAGCAGGCTGAGGCCCTCCAGCGCAAAAAACTCACACTGCAGCGGCACAAGCACCGAATCGGCCGCCACAAGCGCATTGATGGTCAGGAGAGACAGCGACGGCGGGCAATCGATGAGGATATAGTCGTATTCTTGCCGCGCGACAGCCTTCTCGAGCGCATAACGCAGGCGGAAATTCCTGTGCGGAAGCTCTGCCAGTTCAAGGTCAGCGCCCGAAAGGTCAACGGTGGAGGCGACAATGGAAAGGCCCGGCACTTCGGTCGGTACAATGGCGTCACCCAAGGGTGCCGCACCCAGAACCACGTCATAAGACGTGATTTCCCGCGCCTTGCGGTCGATACCAAAACCGGTGCTGGCATTGCCTTGCGGGTCAAGATCGAGGATCAGCACACGCTTTTTGACCGCAGCCATGGCGGTTGCAAGATTGATGGTCGTCGTGGTTTTGCCCACGCCGCCCTTCTGGTTCGCCACTGCGATGATATGGGCCCCACCCGTCATCTGGTCCACCGGCATAGCCGTCACTCTCCCCTCTTGAGCCCACATGTTGCAGGCCCATGCAACTTTTACAGTCGTTCGAGCTTTGAAAGCCTCAGGATAACCCCGTTGGGGTCGGAAAGGCTTTTGTGCTTTGTCACGTCCATCTTCCAACAAGCCTGCGCTTCGGTCAATTCCTCATCCGCGCCTTCCCCCTTGAGGAGCCACATTTCCGTACCTTCCCAAAGGAACGGTGCGGCCCATTCGATAAGTTGAAGCACACGCGCGCAGGCGCGGGAGGTGACAATATCGATGGGAAATGGCTCCAGCGCTTCGATTCGCTCATTATGGATCGTGGCACGCGCCGATGTTTCACGTGAAACCTGGCTCATGAAGATGCATTTACGCCCGTTGGCCTCAACCATATGGGCATGGCCTATCCCCATGACAGCAAGCACCAGCCCGGGAAAACCAGCGCCGGAACCGATGTCGAGCATGGTGAGCTGACGGTCACCATAAGCTTCGCGCAGCAGCGGCGCCATTTGTGCGGAATCGAGGAAGTGGCGTTGCCACATGGCATCGAGCGTGGAGTTGGCGACCAGATTTTTGGCCTTCTGCCACTTGGCGAGAAGACCGGCATAGATTTTCAGCTTGTCCAGTGTTTCACGTGAAACATCGAGATCGCGGGCAAGATCGTCAGCGGTATACATAAAGCCCCTTATGCCGCGCGGCGTTTTTTGACGTGAGCGAGCAAGAGCGACAGCGCCGCCGGGGTCACGCCCGCGATCCGAGCCGCAGCGCCCAGCGTTGCTGGCCGTGCATCACCGAACTTCTGGCGCATCTCGTTCGAAAGCCCGACGATCTTGGCGAAGTCCAGATCCTCCGGGATCTCGAGCGCTTCATCCTTGCGGAAGGCTGCAACGTCCTGCGCCTGCCGCTCAAGATAACCCGCGTACATGGCGTCAATCTCCAGCTGGCGTGCGATATCGGCGTCGATGCCACCAAGCTCATCCGGCCACACTTCGCGCAGCTTGTCGAAATCAATGGTCGAGAAAGCAAGCAGCGCCTCACCATTCCGGCGCACGCCGTCCTGGTTGATCTGGATGCCAACTTTGGCGGCCTCATTAGGCGTCAGCGACAAAGACTTGAGCGTTTCATGGCCAGCATCGAGTGCCGCTTTCTTGGCGGTGTATGCTTCGGCGCGCTCATCGTGCACTAGGCCAATATCAATGCCCTTGCCGGTCAGGCGCTGGTCGGCATTGTCGGCGCGCAGCAGCAGACGGTATTCGGCGCGGCTTGTGAACATGCGGTAGGGTTCGCGCGTGCCCTGGGTGACAAGGTCATCCAGCATCACACCGATGTAGGCGTCCGCGCGGTCAAGCACGAAGGTCTCGCCCTCACCCCGTGCCCGAAGTGCTGCGTTCACACCGGCCATGAGGCCCTGTGCGGCCGCTTCTTCATAGCCCGTGGTGCCGTTGATTTGTCCGGCGAGGAACAGGCCCGGCGCGCGACGGGTCTCCAAGGTAACTTTCAGCTCACGCGGGTCGACAAAGTCATATTCAATCGCATAACCATGGCGGATGATGCGCACATTCTCAAGCCCGGGGATCGAACGGATCAGCTCATCCTGAACTTCCTCGGGCAGGCTCGTGGAAATGCCATTCGGGTAGACGGTGTCGTCGTCCAAACCCTCGGGCTCAAGGAAAATCTGGTGGCTCGTCTTGTCGGCAAAGCGCACGATCTTGTCTTCGATCGACGGGCAATAACGCGGGCCCTTGCTCTCGATCTGCCCAGAATACATCGGTGAACGGTGCAGGTTCTCACGAATGATTTCATGCGTGCGGTCGGACGTGCGCGTCATATAACAACTGATCTGCGGCACCGTGATCTCGGATGTCAGGAACGAAAACGGCACTGGCGGCGTATCGCCCGGCTGCTCTTCACATACCGACCAATCGATGGTCTTGCCGTCAAGCCGCGCAGGTGTGCCGGTCTTGAGGCGTCCAAGCTCAAAACCGATTTCCTCAAGTGTATCGGAAAGTCCAAGCGACGGCGCCTCATCCACACGACCCGCCGGGATCTTCTTTTCACCCAGGTGAATAAGCCCGCGCAGGAATGTGCCCGTGGTCAGGATCACCGATTTGGCGCTGATCTTTTTGCCGTTGGCGGTGACAATACCTGTTACCACCGGCTTGTCGCCAGAACGGTCGAGCATCAGGTCCTCGACTGCCCCACCCTCGATGGTGAGGCACGGGTAACCGTTCAATGTCGCCTGCATGGCTTCGCGGTAAAGCTTGCGGTCTGACTGGCAGCGCGGGCCTTGAACAGCCGGGCCTTTACGCTGATTGAGCAGACGGAACTGGATGCCGCTGGCGTCCGCCACCTTGCCCATGATGCCGTCAAGCGCATCAATCTCGCGCACCAGGTGGCCCTTGCCCAAACCGCCGATGGCCGGGTTGCAGGACATCTCACCAATGGTTTCAGGCTTGTGGGTAATCAGCAGTGTGTTCGCGCCCATGCGCGCAGAAGCCGCCGCCGCTTCACAGCCGGCGTGGCCGCCCCCGATTACAATGACATCAAAATCCGTCATGCCTGCTCATCCATCTGGATCTTATAGAAACACAAAAAGAGGCCCGTGACAGAGCCCCTGTTTTGCGGTGTCTATAATAGAGAATGAGCTTGAAGTCAAAGTTAAGGACGCAGGCCAGAAATCCGATGTTCCACGTGAAACATCGGACGGGTTATTTGCCGATGCAGAAGTCGGAGAAAATGACATCGAGGATATCCTCAACCCCCACGCGCCCGGTGATGCGGCCAAGCGCCCGTGCTGCCATGCGCACATCTTCTGCCGCCAGCACGGCATCGAACCCCGCGTTCTGATCGAAGCGGGTGAGATGCTCGACAGCTTCCTCAAGCGCACGGCGGTGACGCACGCGGGTCAAGGACGGTGCCTCGCGTGGTGCCATCGCGTCGCGCACGTGGTCTTCAAGCCGCTTGAACAGATCATCAAGACCATGCGATTTTTTTGCCGACACATAAGCCACATCGATCACCTTGCCGGGCAGCTTGTCATGTTTCACGTGAAACATGTCCGCCCTGTCGGTCTGGGTGATCACCAGCATGGCTTTTTCGTCCAGCCATTTTTCCATCGCTGTCGGCAGGATCGGCCAGTCATCGGCCCGCACCAGCACGAGGCGTAGGTCCGCCTCTTCGGCGCGTTTGAGCGCACGGCGGATACCTTCCTGCTCAATCGCCCCCGTGCTTTCGCGCACGCCTGCGGTGTCGATCAGCCGGACCGGGAAACCACCAAGGTCGAGCTGGATTTCAATCACGTCCCGCGTGGTGCCTTCCTCGTCCGAGACAATGGCAACATCGGATTTGGCGAGTGCGTTGAGCAGCGTGGACTTGCCCGCATTGGGTTCACCCATGATGACGATGCGGTAGCCCTCACGCAGAGCCTCACCACGACGGCCATCCACAAGATGTTGTGTTATCTCAGCGCATAGAGACGCTATATTTGGTTTTACAGCACTCGCAACACCCTCCGGCAGGTCTTCATCCGGGAAGTCGATGTCGGCCTCAAGGTGCGCGAGGTGTCCAACGAGGCGGGAGCGCCAATCCTCATAGAGTTCCCTGAGCGCGCCGTCCATCTGCCGCAGCGCCTGTTCACGCTGCGCGGCTGTCTGGGCGTGGATCAGATCATTGAGGCCTTCGGCCTCGGTGAGGTCGAGCTTGTTATTCTCAAACGCGCGGCGGCTGTATTCGCCAGCCTCTGCCGGGCGCAGACCATCGATCCGGTCAAGTGCGTCCAAGACACCCATCACCACCGCACGGCCCCCATGCAGGTGCAGCTCCACCACATCTTCGCCAGTGAAAGACGCCGGGCCCTTGAAGGCCAGCACCAGCGCTTCATCAAGCCGCGCACTGCTTTCGGGGTCACGCAAAAGGCGGAGCGCTGCATAACGTGCCTCAGGCACGGCTTTGCCCGTCAGCGCCTCAAGTGCCGCGAACGCGCGCGGGCCCGAAAGCCGCACCACCGCAACCCCGGCAGTACCGGCGCCGGAAGAGAGCGCAAAAATTGTGTCGTCATGCAGGCTGGTCACGCTGGTATCCTCACGCCCGATGGGCTTATAAGAAGGGCAATCATTCTTCAGGTTCAGCTTATCCATATCGCGAGGGCTTTCATGTCGCAACTCTCCATGCACACCCCGGTCATTGATATCACCATCACAGAGTTTGACGGCGCCATCGTCTCACTCGACTGGGGATGGAGTCCGTTCCAGGAAAGCACACCCTTGCTCATTGAAGCCAAACGCCAGCTTGACCTATATTTTGATGGCGAGCTGACGGAGTTTGACCTGCCGCTTGCCGCCATGGGCACCAAACATCAGGAGAAGGTCTGGGCCGCGATGCGCGAGATCCCGTACGGCGAAACCCGCACCTATGGCGACATGGCAAAAGAGATCGGCTCGGCCGCGCAAGCCATCGGCACCGCGTGCGGGCGAAACCCGATCCCGATCCTTGTGCCCTGCCACCGGGTGGTGGCGTCGGCAGGCAAGCTGGGCGGATATTCCGGTGACGGTGGCCTTCACACCAAACGCGCCCTACTTGTTCTGGAGGGCGCAATGAGCGTGGAAGAAGGCCAGGCGCTTGAAGCATCGGGCGCGCTTGACTAACTTCATAAAGCACAAAGAGGAAACCCCAAGCCTCGAGGAGGGACAAAATGGCAGACTATATCGATATCAAGGCGGCGGACGACAGCGGCAGTTTCAAGGCCTATGTGGCCAAGCCTGCGGGCGGCAAAGGCCCGGCTGTGGTCGCGATCCAGGAAATTTTTGGCGTGAATGGCGGCATGCGCCAGATCTGTGATGATCTCGCCAAAGAAGGCTATATCGCCATTTGCCCGGACCTGTTCTGGCGCCAGGAACCCGGTGTGGATATCACCGACAAAAGCCAGGAAGAGTGGGACAAAGCCTTCAAGCTGATGCAGGGTTTCAACCTCGACAAGGGTGTTGAAGACATCAAAACCACCATCGACGTGGTGCGTGGTATGGACGGCTCTAGCGGCAAAGTGGGTGCCGTTGGGTACTGCCTTGGTGGCCTGCTCGCCTACCTTACCGCCGCGCGTACGGACGCCGATGCTTGTGTGTCTTTCTATGGCGTGAACATCCACACCTTCCTCAAGGAAGCTGCTAACATCAAAAAACCGTTCCTGATGCATATCGCCGAGGAAGACGGTTTTGTCGACAAGGACGCACAGGCGAAAATCCACAAAGGGCTTGATGGCCATCCGCAAGTGTCGGTGCATGACTATGCAGGTGTCGACCATGCCTTCGCGCGGCCCGACGGCGTGAACTGGGACGGTGAAGCCGCGACGCTCGCCAACACCCGCACCAGTGCATTTTTTGAAAACCACCTGAAAGGCTAGTGCCATGAGCCATGCGATCGTGATGGAAAAGACCGGCGGGCCGGACGTTCTCAACTGGTCATCACGGTCGCTCGAGGCGCCCGGCGCGGGTGAAGTACGCCTGCGCCAGACAGCCATTGGGCTTAACTTCATCGACACCTATCACCGCACCGGGCTGTACCCGCTGCCGCTCCCTGCCGTGCCCGGGCTTGAAGCCGCCGGTGTGGTTGAAGCTGTCGGCGAGGGTGTCACCAGTTTCAAGGTGGGTGACCGCGCGGCCTACCCCGCCGGGCCGGTTGGAGCCTATGCCGAGGAACGCAATTTGCCCGCCGCCAAGCTCGTGAAGCTGCCAGACGGTGTGTCGGACGAAGATGCTGCTGCGCTCATGCTCAAGGCCTGCACGGTCGAATATCTCATCTTCCGCACCTTCGCGGTGAAACCGGGTGACACGGTTCTGTTCCACGCTGCCGCGGGCGGTGTGGGGCTGATTGCCTGCCAGTGGCTCAAGGCGCTTGGTGTTACCACCATCGGTACAGTCGGTAGCGACGCGAAAGCCGATCTTGCCCGCGCGCACGGCTGCCACCATACGATCAATTACGGGACGGAAGATTTTGTCGCGCGTGTGATGGAGATCACGAAAGGCGAAGGTGTGCCGGTTGTTTATGACAGTGTGGGCAAGGATACCTTCCGGGGTTCGCTTGAGGTCTTGAGGCGCCGTGGCACACTGGTGACCTTCGGCAACGCTACCGGTCCGGTGGACCCCTTCTCGCCCGGCCTGCTCGCGCAAAAAGGCTCGCTTTACATCACACGCCCCACATTGATGGACTATGTCGCCACGCGCGAGGACCTGGAGCTTTGCACAGGCCGCGTGTTCGACGCCATCGCCAGAGGTCACATCAAGGCGGATATCAACCAGCGTTACCCGCTGAAGGATGCTGCAGAAGCCCACAGGGCACTCGAGGCACGCGAAACCACCGGTCAGACCATCCTGTTACCCTGAGAGCCGTCATGAGCGCTCACGCCCCCTTATACCTGATCCCTGGCACCATGTGTGACGCGCGGCTATGGCAGCGTATGCTGCCCTTCATGAACGGCGCTGAAATCACGCATGCCGACTATACGGGATCGGACACCATGGAGGCGATGCTGGCGCGGGTGATGGACGGCGCGCCGAACGCGCCTTGCCATCTGGTCGGCTTCTCGCTTGGTGGCTACCTCGCCATGATGGCAGCGACGCGCGCGCCTGAGCGTTTCAAAAGCCTGACTGTCATTGCCGCTTCGCCCTTCGGCTTGTCCGATGACGAAAAAGCCCTGCGCCAGCGCAATGCGGAAATGCTCACCCGCCTCACCTACCGTGGCATGTCGAAAGCCCGGCTCAAACAGTTTGTGGCGGAAGAGCATCTGGGTGACGAGGCCATCACCGGCACCATCCTCGCGATGGAACATGACCTCGGGCAATCTGAGCTCATCCGCCAGCTCATCGCCCCCATCGAACGGCCGAATGTAAAAGCAGAACTGCTCGCGCTTGATATGCCGGTGCATTTCATCATGGCGAAAGATGATGCGATGGTGCCCTTTGGCGCGATTGAAAAACTGGCCAAAGCTTCGGCCAGCAAGATTGAACTGCATCCAGTGGAAGGCTCGGGTCATATGATCCCGCTCGAGGCGCCAAAGCAACTGGCAGAGCGTCTTCAGGCCATCTGCTGCTGATTTTTATCCCTTGTTTATGTCCTGGGCACCACTACATGTTGTTAATCTTATATTAGCTAAAGCAATATATAGAAGAGACAGGGAGCGACTGTTGTTGGGCATCCATGGGAATGGACAACCCGGTATGAGGAGCTTGAACATGTACGGTGAATTCGACAGCTATAGGTTCCGTAACGCACGTGAAGCGCTGAAGTCCGAGGTCTGGAACAAGGCGAATAAAATCGCCGGTCACGACCCCGATATCTACCGTCAGGACAGTTGCGGCCGCACAATCCGCTATATGGATCACGGCAAAAAAAGCCAGTTTGGCTGGAATATCGACACCATCCTGCCGCTGTCACGCGGCGGTTCGGCGGACAGCTACAACCTGCAGCCCCTGCACTGGGAAAACCACCAGCTCAAACGGCAGCATTTCATCTGGTCGCCGGAATTTGGCGTGTCAGACGCTCGTATCCACTAGACGCATTTACCGAATTGCAGCGGTTATACCTCAAACCCCGCCAGGATATCCGCTGTGGTCGCGATGGTCGCATAGTCTGCCGCGAGATGCGCAACCGTGAGCGCATGTACATCATCCGCGGTCCAGACCTTGCCCCGGCCATCCTTAACCCCAGTTGCGGCTGTCGCATCCGACACCACAAGCACACGGTAGCCAAGACTCGCTGCCATACGGGCGGTGGTGTCGACCGAATGCTGGGTCAGCACCCCGCACATCACCAACGCATTGATGTCGTTATCAACCAGATAGTCGTTAAGACCCGTGTGGATGAAGGCATTATTGGTCGCTTTACCAATCACTTTTTCATATTCAAAGGGCGCGACCAGGTCCTTGAAGGCATGGCCGGGCTGCCCGGGACGATAGGGTGAACCGGGCTCCACACTGTCGTGGCGAATGTGCACGACCGGCAGGCCGCACGTCCGCCAGTATCCCAGCAGTTTCGACGTATTCGCTTCTGCATCAGGGTTGTTGCGCGCGCCCCACTTGGCGTCGTCGATCGCCTGCTGCATGTCGATGATCAAAAGAGCTGTCGTCGCCACCAGGAAAATCCTTCAAAACGAAAAGGGCCTGCAATCTGCAAGCCCTTTACCCTAACGGGTTTGTTCTCAAATCCCAGCGGAATTAGTTGTTCATGCTGGTGAAGAAGTCTTCGTTGTTCTTGCTGTCCTTGAGCTTGCCAAGGAGGAATTCCATCGCGTCGACGGTGCCCATCGGCGTGAGGATACGGCGAAGGACCCACATTTTCGACAAGGTGCCCTGGTCGACGAGCAGTTCCTCTTTCCGCGTGCCGGACTTGAGGATGTCGATCGCCGGGAACACACGTTTGTCGGCCACCTTGCGGTCGAGCACGATCTCGGAGTTACCCGTGCCTTTGAATTCCTCGAAGATCACTTCGTCCATACGGCTGCCGGTCTCGATAAGTGCGGTCGCAATGATCGAAAGCGAACCACCTTCCTCGATATTCCGCGCGGCACCAAAGAAACGTTTCGGGCGCTGCAGCGCGTTGGCGTCCACACCACCGGTCAGGACTTTACCCGATGACGGCACAACGGTGTTATAGGCGCGGGCGAGACGGGTGATACTATCAAGCAGGATCACAACGTCCTTGCCGTGCTCCACAAGCCGTTTGGCTTTCTCGATCACCATTTCAGCAACCTGGACGTGACGCGATGCGGGCTCGTCGAAGGTGGAGGATACCACCTCGCCCTGCACGCTGCGCTGCATGTCCGTCACCTCTTCCGGGCGTTCGTCGATCAGAAGAACGATGACATAACACTCTGGGTGGTTGGCGGTGATGGATTTGGCGATATTCTGCAACAGAACGGTTTTACCGGTTCGTGGCGGCGCCACGATCAGCGCGCGCTGGCCTTTACCGATGGGGGCAACAAGGTCGATCACCCGCGGTGACTTGTCCTTCACCGTTGGATCATCGGGGTCGAGCTTCAGTTTCTCGTCCGGATACAAGGGCGTCAGGTTGTCGAAGTGAACCTTGTGTTTGGTCTTCTCGGGCTCATCAAAGTTGATCGAGGAAACCTTCAGGAGGGCAAAATAGCGCTCGCCGTCCTTCGGCGCGCGGATCTGGCCTTCAACCGTATCACCGGTCCTGAGCGCAAAACGGCGGATCTGGCTCGGGCTCACATAGATATCATCGGGGCCCGGAAGATAGTTCGCCTCGGGGCTGCGCAGGAATCCAAATCCATCAGAAAGGATTTCGATCACGCCGCCGCCGGAGATTTCGATATCGTCCTCAGCCAGTTGTTTAAGGATCGCAAACATCATGTCCTGTTTGCGCATGCTACTCGCGTTTTCGACGCCCGCGTCCTCTGCCAGTGCAAGCAAATCAGCCGGGGTCTTGTTCTTGAGATCCTGTAAGTGCATGGGATCGTCCAATTTGTTGTTATTAAAGGAGGTTTTCCAGATTATTGGGGCTTTTTCGCCCAAGTCTTTCGGAAATTGATCAGCCGGTATACTCGATGCAAAATCCGGCGTTTTTTGGGAATTTGTGCAGACACGCGCCAGAGATAGCGCGCCTCGATGTTTTCAGGCTATCACGATGGCTTAAGCTGTCAAGCCATTTGGTCCCGATGCGGGATGATTGGAAACAATCAGAAAGCTTTTGGCACCACCAGAAGAACAATCGCAAAAATAAACAGCGCCGGCACCTCGTTGATACGGCGGTAATAACGCTCATCCTTCGGCCGTTCACCGCGCTCAAACGCCTTGCGGTGCTTCGATAGCATACCGTGGAAACCGGATAGCAGGAACACCAGCAGCAGTTTGGCGTGCAGCCAGCCACCGGCTGACAGCCCGATGTTGAGAACAAGCATGATACCGAGGATCCAGGTGACCGTCATCGCCGGGTTGATGATGATGCGCATCAGGCGGCGTTCACGCTCAATCCATTTCTGGTCCTCGTCCGAGCCGACCTCGCACTGGCAGTGATAGGCCAGGTAGCGCGGCAGCATGAACATGCCCGCCATCCAGAAGATGACAAAGACGATATGCAGCGCCTTGGTCCAGAGATAAAACTCGCCCAGATACCCTTCCATTGTCCCTTCCTCCTAAAACCTATCCGAACCGCTTAATTAACCGTAATCTGATTGTGACTATGATCGTCAAAACCCCCACGATCACGAACGACGCACCAAAAATGGTCGCCCAAGCCTGCTCTGCCCTGCCAAACTCAAGGCCAGCGCCAGAAAGCGTATAAATTTCGACTCCGGCCCAAAGTATTGCCACGGACAGTACTACTCGAATCCAATTCCTCGAAATAGACATAAGCCCTACACCCAACAAAGTGCAGAGAACAGGAATTAAAATGATACCAATAGCTTCGACAGGGTGAAGATCAGGCATTACCTACCGGCGGAAATTTTTAATGGTTTCCGAGAGAAGCGCAACATTCTCCGGCGGGGTCTGGGGCACAAAACCGTGACCGAGGTTGAAGATGTGCGCGCCGCCCTTCAGCTTATCCAAGATACGGTTGGCTTCATCCACCATGGGCTGGCCACCGGCGACCACCAGATGCGGGTCCATATTGCCCTGCACACACACCTGGCTTTGCACATGCTCCGCCGCCCACGAGAGCGGCACACCGGTATCAAGCGACACAGCGTTCACGCCGGTGCGCGCGACAAATTCCGGCAGCATGGCACCGGCAAGACGTGGGAAACCGATGATCGGTGTCTCTTTGTGCTTGGCACGCACCTTGTCCACAATCGCGCGGGTCGGCTCGATCACCCATTTCTCGAACATGGGTTCGGGGATCGCGGCTGACCAGCTGTCAAAAATCTGCACCACATCGGCGCCCGCATCGATCTGTGCGATCAGATATTCAGCCGTCGCGTCCACCAGAAGATCGAGGATCTTGCCGAACAGCTCCGGGTTGCCATAGCCCATCTGGCGAGCGGCGGCGTGGTCTTTTGAGCCCGCGCCCTCAATCATATAGGTGGCAACCGTCCAGGGCGCGCCCGCAAAGCCAAGCAAGGTCACATCTGAAGGTAATTCGATCTTCAGCCGGCGCAAGGTTTCATACACATTGCCCACTTTGTCGTGGAAATCGCCCAGCGACAGGCGATCATAGGATGCCTTGTCAGCCACCGGTGTCAGGCGTGGGCCAACACCGGCCTCGAACCATACGTCCTGGCCAAGTCCGTCTGGCACGACGAGGATATCGGCAAACAGGATCGCACCGTCCATGCCATAGCGGCGGATCGGCTGCAGGGTCACTTCCGTCGCCTTGTCGGGGCTATAACAGAATTTCATGAAGGACGGCGCTGTTGCCCGCACTTCGCGGTATTCCGGCAAATATCGCCCTGCCTGACGCATGAACCAGAAGGGGACACGATCAGAGGGGTTTCCCTTGAGGGTCTCGAGAAGAAGTTTTGCCATGAAATTATCCTGGAATTGAAACTGGGGCCTTGGTGCAGGGCTCAGACAACATACTAATAAATATAAGTATATATATTTTGTTGTTGTAGTGAATGCCTGTGAATCCTGTGGAAAACGATTTATCCACAATCTTGTACACAAACAAGCCACCTGCGGCGTTACGGTCTGCCAATTGTGTATAAACCTTGGAATTACCTGCACAAATGGCGATTTTGTTACCCTATATAGCCTGTGGATTATGGGGAAAACATCAAAATCTGGTGTTTTTTGTCATCGCTTTTCCCGATAAACCCATGTCTGTGCACAAGCATGACACTTTGCTGAACAAACACTTCACAACATGGGGGTAAAGGCCTTAGGCTCTTTTTCAACCGGTCCATCAACAAGTTATCCACAGGCTATTCCCATGAGTCTTCCACCGCCCTCAACATCACCTTCCGGTTCCACGCTGCCGTCAGATTCCATCCTCGACCGCGATGACGAATTCCATCTGCATCTGGTCTCGGATTCCACCGGTGAAACGCTTGAAGCTATTGTGCAAGCGGCGCTGGTGCAGTTTGAAGGCGTCAATGTGAAAAAACACTATTGGCCGCTTGTGCGCTCGGCGATGCAGATGAGCCGATTGATGGAAGATATCCGCGAGCAGCCCGGGCTCATCATGTATACCATTGTGAATGTGCCGATCCGTGAAGCGCTCGAGCGTGAGGCGATGGAAGCCAGCCTGCCGGTGCTCTCGATCCTCGATCCGGTGATCAATCTCCTCGGCTCCTATTTTGGTGTGCAGGCGTCGCACAAACCAGGCCGCCAGCACAAGCTTGACGCCCACTATTTTGAACGCATCGACGCGCTTCAGTTCACCATGGCGCATGACGACGGCCAGCTGGTGCAGGACATGCCGCAGGCGGACATCATCCTTGTCGGTGTGTCGCGCTCGTCCAAGACACCAACCAGCATCTATCTCGCCAACAAGGGCTACAAGACCATTAACGTGCCCTTTGTGCCCGGTTGTCCGATGCCGCGGGAGCTTGATGAAATACGTGGCAAATTTGTCATTGGCCTCACCACAAGCGCCGAACGGCTCGTCGCCATCCGTACAAACCGCCTGCGGTCGATCAATCAGGATGAAGAGGGTGATTATACCGACATCTCCCACATCCAGGAGGAGATCAAGGAATGCCGCAAATATTGCACCCAGCGGGGCTGGCCGACAATTGACGTGACCCGCCGCTCGATCGAGGAAACCGCCGCCGCCATCATCAGCCGCTATAACGCATGGCTCGATAAACCGGCCGGGGATACCCCCACGAATGACTGAGCTTATACTGGCGTCAGGCAGCAAAACCCGCGCTGACATGCTCACCTCCGCCGGTGTTTCCTTCACTGTTGTGAAACCGGCGGTGGATGAAGACGGGATAAAAGAAGCCCTGCTCGCTGACGGTGCGCCTGCGCGCGATATTGCCGATGCGCTGGCGGACGTGAAGGCGCGCAGTGTTTCCTATGCCCACGGTGACAAGCTGGTGCTGGGGTCCGATCAGGTGATCTGGAAAGACGGCGTGCTGTATTCCAAAGCCGAAAGCCGGGAAGAGGCGGCGGCAACGCTGAAGGGGCTTTCAGGCGGCACCCATGAGCTGATCTCCGCTGCGGTCATCTATGAAGGCGCAGAGCCCATCTGGCGTGCGGCACAAAGTGTGAAGCTGACCATGCGGCCGCTTTCTGACAGCTATATAAACTGGTATCTGGACCAGATCGGCGATGCCGCTTTTTGGTCGGCGGGTGCCTATCAGCTTGAAGGGCTGGGCGCCCAGCTTTTCACCCGGGTGGACGGGGATTTTTTCACCGTGCTCGGGCTGCCGCTGTTGCCCGTGCTTGATTTTCTCCGCCGCCGGGAGGTGTTACCCCTATGAGCGCACAGAAATTCAAAAAAGCCGCAGTGATCGGCTGGCCGCTCACCCACACTCTGTCGCCGGTGATCCACAATCACTGGATGGCAAAATACGGCATCAGTGGCGTTTATGAAAAACGCCCGGTCGCCCCCGACGGCATTGCGGATGCCCTTGCCGCCATGAAAGCGGAAAGCTTTTCGGGCTTCAATGTCACGGTGCCACACAAGGAAGCGATCATCCCGCATCTTGATAAACTGGCGCCGCTCGCACGCCTGATGGGTGCGGTTAACACGGTCAAGATCGGTGCGGACGGCAAAACAACCGGTTTCAACACCGACGGTATCGGCCTGATGGCGAACCTGCAGCAGAATATGCCGTCCTGGCCCAAGGACCGGCCCGCCATGGTGATTGGCGCGGGTGGTGCGGCACGCGCGGCGGCGCTTGGGCTGTTGAATGAGAACCTGCCCTTTGTGGTGATCACCAACCGCACGCGCGAAAAGGCCGAGGTGATAGCCAAGGATATTGGCCGGGGCCGTATGGTGGTGGTCGACTGGGAGGCGCGCAATGACGTGGCGCTGACCGCAGGGCTTATCGTGAATACCACGGTGCTGGGCATGCACGGCAATGACCCGCTTGAGCTTGATATCTCGAAATGCGCGAAGGACACGGTTGTGTATGACATTGTCTACCAGCCGCTGATCACCCCGCTGCTCGCGGACGCAGAAGCCCGTGGCCTGAGGACTGTCACCGGCCTTGGCATGCTGGTTTACCAGGCTGCTGCGGCCTTCAAGGTATGGTTTGATATCATGCCGGACTATGACGACGAGCTGCGCGAGAGGCTGGAGGCGGTGTTCAGATGAAAATCATCGGGCTCACGGGTTCCATCGGCATGGGCAAGTCGGAAACGGCCAAGATGTTCACGCGTCTTGGTGTACCGGTTTTTGATGCCGACGCGGAAGTGCACAAACTGCAGGTCAAGGACGGCCCGGCCATCCCGGCCATTGATGCAGCTTTCCCCGGCGTGGTTGAGGGTGGTGTGCTCAACCGCGGGAAACTGGGTGAACTGGTGTTTGCCGACCCCACAGCCAAAAAGCGGCTTGAAGCCATCATGCACCCCATGGTCGCCAATGCCCGCATCGCGTTTTTTGATGCGGCGGAGAAGGCGGGTGCAAAGTTTGTCGTGCTCGATGTGCCGCTGCTGTTTGAAACTGGCGGTAACAAAGCGTGCGACAAGGTTGTTGTGGTCTCGGCTCCCTCGGGTGTGCAGCGTGAAAGGGTGCTGGCGCGCCCCGGCATGACGCTCGAAAAGTTTGAAAACATCCTCGCCCGCCAGGTGCCGGACAGTGACAAACGTGCAGGCGCGGATTATATCATCGAGACAGATAAAGGCCTTGATCATGCCTTCGCGCAGGTCGAAAAAATCGTGAAAGAACTGGAGCAGGACCGATGAGCGTACGGGAGCTGATTTTCGATACCGAGACCACAGGTTTCGACCCGATGACCGGTGACCGGTTGATCGAGATCGGCCTTGTGGAAATGGTCGATAAAATCCTCACCGGCCGTCACTACCATCAGTATGTGAACCCGGAACGCGACGTGCCGGAATCTGCCGTACGCGTACACGGTATCACCACCGATTTCCTGAAAGACAAACCGGTTTTTGCCGACGTGGTTGATGACTTTCTCGAGTTCGTCGGCGATGACAGCGTGCTCGTGGCGCACAATGCCGAGTTCGATATGCGCTTCATCAACTGGGAGCTGGAGAATGCGGTCAAGCCGATCATTCATGTGAAGCGCTTTGTTGATACACTTGCCATTGCGCGCAATAAATTCCCCGGTGCCGCCAACTCGCTCGACGCGCTCTGTAAACGTTTTGGCGTGTCAAACGGGCACCGCACGCTTCACGGCGCGCTCCTCGATGCCGAAATCCTCGCGGATGTCTATATCGAGCTTCTTGGCGGCAGGCAGGCGGGGCTTGACCTCGCGGTTGACAGTGGCGCCGGTCATGTGGTGCGCGAGAAGAAAAAGCGTGAACCGCGCAGCTTCACCGTGAGCGAGGCCGAGCTTGAAGCGCACAAAGCATTCGTCGGCAAACTGGATAACGCCATCTGGAATGCGTGAAGGCACGTTGACGCACGTGGGTTCAGCCATATCTCATCAACACGAGTAAATTTACCAAGTCAGGGAAGGGACCGCTGATGTTCAGCCATATCATGCTGGGGGCTAATGATGTCGCCCAGTCGAAAGAATTTTATGATGCAACGATGGAAGTCCTCGGGCACCGTCCGGGTGTGATGGATCCAAAAGGCCGTTGTTTCTACTTCGAGAAAACCGGCGTTTTCAGCCTCTCGAAGCCGATTGACGGCCAGCCGGCCAGCTGCGGCAACGGCAGCACCATCGGTTTTGTCGCCGACAGTCCGGAAATGGTCGATGCGTGGCACGCCGCTGGCCTCAAGCATGGTGGCAAGGCGATTGAAGACCCGCCGGGCGTGCGCGAAGGCGCGGGCCAGAAAATGTATCTCGCCTACCTGCGCGACCCGTCAGGCAACAAGGTTTGTGCCCTGCACCGCATGGCTTAAGTGACATAGGTTGCTAACGAGAAGAAAAAAAGCCTCCGAACATGTCGGGGGCTTTTTCATTCAGTCGATCAGGGTGAAGAAGCGGCCGAGTGGTACACCGCCGGGGCAGAAGATATCCTTGCCCTGGTCGCAGTCATACAGGCTGAAAGTGGTGATGTCGGCGCGGCCGACAAGATAGGCGTGTTTGACAAAACCCATGTTCGAGAGCACCCGGCTGTCGCTTGAGGCGTCGCGGTTGTCGCCCATCATGAAATAATGGTCCTTGGGCACCACATAAAGCGCCGTATTGTCATAGTCGGCGCCGTCGGCACGTTCGTAAATACGGTGCTTGACCCCGTTTGGCAGGGTTTCGTCATATTCCTTCACACGCTGTTCGTGGCCGTTATAGTCGGTATAGCTCACATCGCGGATGAAGGTGCGCTCGACAAGCTTGCCGTTGATATAAAGGCGGCCCTTGCTGAGCTGCACGGTGTCACCGGGCAGGCCGATCACGCGCTTGATGAAATCGTTATAGTCGCGGTAGGGCAGCGTGAATACCACCACATCGCCGCGCTCGGGCACGTCATCAAACAGGCGGCCTTCGGGAATGAACTCCGGGTCAAAGTGGAAGGAAAAACGGTTATAGCCGTAGGAAAGCTTCGAGACGAAGATACGGTCGCCCACTTCAAGCGTGGGTTCCATGCTGCCCGACGGGATATGGAAGCTGCCCCAGCCGAAGGTGGTGAAAACAAGGTAAAAAAGCACGATGACGACAAGGTCCTTGAGGAGCACAAGCGCCTCGTTTTTCGCCGGTTTCCCGTCTTCGGTCGTCTCGGATGCCTGATCTTTGTCCGTTGCCTTGCTGGCGTCGTTATTCATGTGGTCCCCGCCCCTTGGAGGTTGGATTTTTTATCGTTTTGGCTTTGTCCAGTTGAGGGCGAGTTTAGCCCGCACCTTCCCTTTTTCAATCTTTCTTTGGTCGCTGCGCTTATTTGGCAGGGGCCTGTGGCTTTTATGTATGGCGGCAACATATTCTCTGCAATGGGCTTTTTCATCTGCAGGATCGTGCAAATTTTATCGGTCTCAACCCTTGCGGCGGTCTGCCGCCAATCCTATATAGGCCGGGAAAGACGCTGGATGCCGGATGTTTTGGCAGCCAGCAGATGAACCAAAAACATGAACCCAAAGAGGCTGTAAAAGGGTGCCGACAGGGCCCGATCAGTCGGCTTGACGAAGGGAAAAGGTATTATGGGTAAAGTAATCGGTATCGATTTGGGTACGACGAACTCGTGCGTAGCCATCATGGACGGCTCCAAGCCGAAAGTCATTGAAAACTCTGAGGGTGCGCGCACCACGCCGTCGATCGTTGGTTTCACCGACGGTGGCGAGCGTCTCGTTGGCCAGGCGGCAAAACGCCAGGCAGTCACCAACGCGCAGGACACCCTGTTCGCGATCAAGCGCCTTATCGGCCGCACGTTCGACGACCCGACCACGCAAAAAGACAAGGACATGGTCCCTTACAATATCGTCAAGGCGGACGGTGGCGACGCGTGGGTTGAAGCCAAGGGTGAAAAATATTCACCAAGCCAGATCTCGGCCATGATCCTGCAGAAGATGAAGGAAACGGCAGAGAGCTACCTCGGCGAGACGGTTGACCAGGCGGTCATCACCGTTCCGGCATACTTCAACGACGCGCAGCGCCAGGCGACAAAAGACGCCGGCAAGATTGCTGGCCTTGAAGTGCTGCGTATCATCAACGAGCCGACGGCAGCAGCACTTGCTTACGGCCTCGAGAAAGAAGACGGCCACACCATCGCGGTCTTTGACCTTGGTGGCGGTACCTTCGACGTATCGGTTCTTGAAATCGGTGACGGCGTGTTTGAAGTGAAGTCGACGAACGGTGACACCTTCCTCGGCGGTGAAGACTTCGACATGCGCCTCGTTGAGTATCTTGCGGCTGAGTTCAAGAAAGAAAACGGTATCGACCTCAAGGGCGACCGTATGGCGCTGCAGCGCCTGAAGGAAGCGGCGGAAAAAGCGAAGATCGAGCTTTCCTCCTCCACGCAAACGGAAGTGAACCTGCCGTTCATCACCGCTGACGCGTCGGGCCCGAAACACCTTCAGATCAAGCTGACGCGCGCCAAGCTCGAGAGCCTTGTTGAAGACCTGATCAAGCGCACGCTTGAGCCTTGTAAAAAAGCGCTCAAGGACGCAGGCCTTGCCGCAGGCGAGATCGACGATGTTGTTCTCGTCGGTGGTCAGACCCGTATGCCGAAGATCCAGGAAGTCGTGAAAGAGTTCTTTGGTCGCGAGCCGCACAAGGGTGTGAACCCCGACGAAGTGGTTGCCATGGGTGCCGCCATTCAGGCCGGTGTTCTGCAAGGCGACGTGAAGGACGTTCTCCTGCTCGACGTGACCCCGCTGTCGCTCGGTATCGAGACGCTTGGCGGTGTGTTCACGCGCCTGATTGAACGCAACACCACGATCCCGACGAAGAAGGCGCAGGTCTTCTCCACCGCGGAAGACAACCAGGGTGCAGTTACCATCCGCGTCTTCCAGGGCGAGCGTGAAATGGCGGCAGACAACAAGCTCCTCGGTCAGTTCGACCTCGTGGGCATTCCGTCGGCACCGCGCGGTGTGCCGCAGATTGAAGTGGCCTTCGACATCGACGCCAACGGCATCGTGAACGTGTCCGCCAAGGACAAGGGCACAGGCAAAGAGCAGCAGATCCGTATCCAGGCATCTGGTGGTCTCTCTGACGCCGACATTGAGAAGATGGTCAAGGACGCTGAAGCCAACGCTGACGCAGACAAGAAGCGCAAGGAGCTCGTGGAAGCCAAGAACCAGGCTGAAGCGCTGATCCACTCCGGCGAGAAGAACCTGTCCGAACACAAGGACAAGGTATCCGACGCCGACAAGGGCGCGATCGAAGCCGCGATCACCGATCTCAAGTCCGCGCTTGAAGGTGACGATGTCGACACCATCAAGCAGAAGACCGAAGTGCTGGCGCAAGCCACCATGAAGATGGGCGAGCAGATCTATAAAGCTGGCCAGGAAGCTGGTGGTGCCGACGCCGATGCGGCCGACGCTGCGCAGGCAGACGCCGCCGCCAAGGCAGCGGAAGACGGTGACGACGTGGTTGACGTGGACTTTGAAGAAGTCGACGAAAACGACAAGAAATAAGATGGCTGCCTGACGCCATCCGGACATATGGGCGCCGCCTCCCACTTTTGTGGCGGGCGGCGTCTGGTTTCCGGGGCCGCTGCTCACCTGAGGGTATGAAGCACGGCAAGGCGAGGCAAACAGCGCGGGGAGCCGCTTATGTCAAAACAGGATTATTACGAGCTTCTGGGCGTCGCCCGGGATGCGGATGAAAAGGCGCTCAAGGCTGCCTTCCGCAAGGCTGCGATGAAATATCACCCGGACAAAAACCCGGGTGACGCGGAAGCTGAGAAAAAATTCAAGGAAATCGGTGAAGCGTACGACGTCCTGAAGGATGCCGAAAAGCGCGCCGCCTACGACCGTTACGGCCATGCCGCCTTTGAGCATGGCATGGGCGGTGGTGGCCGCGGGCACGCGGGCGCGGGCGGTTTCGATTTCTCCGATGTGTTCGAAGAATTCTTCGGTGATTTCATGGGCGGTGGTGGCCGCCGCAGGCGCGGCCCCGGCGGCGCGGCGGGCGGCCGCGGCAACGACCTGCGCTTCAACATGGAAATCACGCTTGAAGACGCTTATCGCGGCAAGACCGACCAGATCAAGGTACCGACGAGCGTAGGCTGTGAGCCCTGTTCGGGAACCGGTGCCGAGCCGGGTTCAAAACCTGAAATCTGTTCCACCTGTGGCGGCGCCGGTAAAGTGCGCGCGAGCCAGGGTTTCTTCATGGTCGAACGCACCTGCCCCAACTGCCATGGCACCGGCAGCGTGATCATCAACCCGTGCAAATCCTGCTCGGGCGCCGGTCGTGTGCGCAAGGAAAAGACGCTTCAGGTCAAAATCCCGCAAGGGGTCGAGGAAGGCACGCGTATTCGCCTTGCCGGAGAAGGCGAAGCGGGTACCCGCGGTGCACCACCCGGTGACCTTTATATTTTCCTCTCGATCCGCCCGCATGCCATCTTCAAGCGTGACGGCGACATGCTTTACTGCCAGGTGCCGATCCCGATGGCGACAGCCACGCTCGGCGGTGACATCGAGGTACCGACGATTGAAGGCAAACGCGCCCGCATCAAGGTGCCGGAAGGCACGCAATCGGGCCGCCAGTTCCGCCTGCGCGGCAAGGGCATGCCTGAACTGAATGGCGGTTTCACAGGTGACATGATCATCGAAACGCAGGTCGAGACGCCGATGAACCTCACCAAACGCCAGCGAGAGCTGATGGAAGAGTTCGCAGCCGAGAGCGGGGACAATGTCTCCCCGCGCTCGGAAGGTTTCTTCTCGAAAGTGAAGGAACTGTGGGACGACCTGACCGAATAGGCCCTAAGTATTCCAGAAACAGAAAGCCGCCTCACCGGGCGGCTTTTTTATTGGCTCACATAGGCGCTCAGCAGTTGCACGATCTCAAGGATCAGCGCCTCTGCCTCTGCCTCATTATCTTCCTCGATTGCCTGATCGACAAGGATGGAAACCGTGGTGACCATGGTGCGCATCATGGGTTCTGCGCGGCCCGAAGGCAGGCTGACGCCCGAGATATCAAGCGTGGCTTTCACCAGTGCCGCGAGGCTGCTGTCGAGTGTCGGGGTCACTTCCCACAAGGAGCGCTGGCTGTTGGCCCAACGGGTAAGCGGCCGGAAGGTCGGGTGTTCGCGCGCGGCCAGCCAGAAGGTGCGGATAACCTCCTCCAGCGTGCCCCGCACCTGCTGGCCCGGAGCCAAGGCGGCCAGTGCCTCGCGCACCCTGCTTTCAACTTCGTTGTAGGCAGCGTCATAGAGGTTTGAGAGGATATCGTCCCGGTCCTCGAAATACTGGTACACAGACCCCACAGGCACCCCGGCGGCGTTGGAAATGCCGGTGGTGGTGACCGCTGTCGGGCCTTCCTGTACGAGCAGCTTTTCAGCGCCTTTCAAGATAGCTGCGCGCCGTTTGACGGCTCTTGCCTGAGTGGGGATTTTTTTCGGCGGGCGTGTTCTCACCGGTACTCCGTTCATCTTTGCCTGATACCGCCAGACTAGCTTTAAAAACGATGGCGTCAAATAGTGATAAAATGAAACTATTTCACTTTTTCTTGACGAATGATTTCCGCCACAGCATGCTGTATGGTGAGTTTTAATGGTTTCCATTGCGATAATGCCGTGGAAGCGGGAGGGGGAATAAGATGAAAAGCACAATGAAGGCCTTTGCGGCCGTCATTCTTGTTGCCGTGAGCGCGCCGCTCGCGTGGGCACAAGCCGTTATCGAGATTGAACCGGGTGAGGGTGTGCAGGAAGCGCTGCAGGAAGCGCTTATCATGGCAGAACCCGGCAGTGTGATCGAACTGAAAGCCGGACGGTACGAGTTTACCGGCGCGCTGTCGCTTGATGTGGCGAACATCACCGTGCGCGGTGCCGGCATGGATGCGACCGTGCTGTCCTTCGCGGGCCAGACAACGGGGTCCGAGGGTCTCCTGATCACTGCCGGTGGTGCCCATATCGAAGCCCTCGCGGTTGAAGACACACCCGGTGACGGCATCAAGGCCAAGGGTGTTGATACCGTGACTTTCAAGGATGTGCGTGTGGAATGGACCCGTGGTCCGAACGCGGAAAACGGTGCTTACGGCCTCTATCCGGTCGAGAGCAAAAACGTGCTGATTGACGGCTGTGTGGTCAAGGGCGCATCGGACGCCGGTATCTATGTCGGCCAGAGCCAGCAGATCATCGTACGCAACAGCCGCGCCGAGCTGAATGTGGCGGGCATCGAGATCGAGAACAGCTATTTCGCGGATGTTTACAATAACGTCGCCACCCACAACACCGGCGGCATTCTGGTCTTTGACCTGCCGAACCTGCCGCAGATGGGCGGCCACAGCGTGAAGGTTTACGACAACAAGGTCGTGGCGAACGATACGCCGAACTTCGCCCCGCCGGGCAATATCGTGGCGACCGTGCCCATGGGCACCGGCATCATGGTGATGGCGAACCGCGAGGTGGAGATTTATGAGAACGAGCTGTCTGACAACGCGTCGACCAACATCCTGCTCGTCGCTTACCCGCGTGAATATAACGACCCGACCTACAACCCGCTGCCGCGTGCCATTTATGTGCACGACAACAAACACGGCAACGCGGGTTTCGCGCCCGACCAGGCGGTCAAGGAACTGATTGAGCCGCTGACCGGCTCACCGGTGCCGCACATTGTGTGGGACGGCGCGGTTGACGGTGTCTGGGCTGCCTTCTTTGGCCCCAGTGAGGAAAATGCGATCTATATCAAGGAGCCTGAGGGCACCACCTTCGCCAACCTCCAGTTCGTCAAGGACATGATCCTGCCGTGGGGCGCATCGGTTGACACCGACATTGAAGACTATGCCGGTGAACTGCCGTCGCGCGCAGCGGTGAAACTGCCGCAGGAACAGTAGGACACCTGCGCGACCTAAACGGAAAAGGAGGAAATGCCTGTGTTCAGACGTGTTTTGAGTGGGTTTGCCGTCAGCCTTGCCAGCCTGTGTGCCATCACGGTACCCCTGTGGGCCGAGATCAACGACACTGCGCTTATGAACGCGCGGCCGGCCAAACTATTGTCTGAATACGGGCTTTTTACCGACTACGCGAACCAGATGCCTGCGGAAGGCGTGGTGCCCTATGCCCTTGTCACCCCGCTTTTCACCGATTATGCGCACAAATACCGTTTCATCTATGTGCCGAAAGGCCAGAAAGCATCATATGACGCCACGGAAGTGATGGACTTCCCCGTCGGTTCCGTGCTGGTGAAAACCTTTGCCTATCCTGCAGACTTCCGCGCGCCCGAGAGGGATGTGCACATCATCGAAACCCGCCTGCTGATCCGGCAGGAAAAGGGCTGGAATGCCTGGGCCTATGTCTATGACGACGCGCTCAAGGATGCCGTCCTGAAGGTGGCGGGTAAAACCTTGCCCGTGAACTGGGTTGATGAGACCGGCACGGCGCGCTCGACCAATTATGTGGTGCCGAACAAGAACCAGTGCAAAGGCTGCCATACCTTCGACAAGGCTTTTTCACCGATCGGCCCCAAGGCCCGTAACCTGAATATGGAGTATCCCTATGCGTCGGGGGCTGAAAACCAGCTCGCGCATCTGAGCCGTGTTGGTGTGCTTGAAGGCGCACCGTCGCCTGAGGATGCACCGCGTGTGCCGGATTATCTGGACGCCAGCGCGCCGCTTGATGCCCGCGCCCGCGCCTACCTGGATGTGAACTGCGCCCATTGCCACCGGCTTGAGGGGCCAGCGTCCACATCCGGCCTGTTCCTGACATGGGACGAGGCCAACAAAACCCAGTGGGGATACAAAAAGCGCCCGGTTGCTGCGGGGCGCGGTTCAGGCGGGCTTGAGTATGATATCATGCCCGGTGAGCCGGAGAATTCGATCCTTCTCTATCGTATGCAGTCGCTCGACCCCGGCGTGATGATGCCGGAAGTGGGGCGCACCATGGTGCATGACGAGGGGATCGCGCTTCTCAAGGAATGGATTGCCAGTATCGAGTAGGAGTTGAGTTGAAAAAGTGGGAACAGCGTTCGCTCCGGTTGGGATGGGGCGCACCTGTTGCGGTCTAAATCAGCGCGGCCTGCCAGAGGCTGCCACATCGGCCACAGTGCCGTTATATCGGGAGGGGAGCCCAATGAAGACCAGTCACCTTAAAAGCCTGCTGCTTTTAGGCGCGAGCGCAGGCGTGCTGAGCGCAATGAGTGTGCAAGCATCGGCGCAGGACGAAACAGCCTTCACGCTTGAGGAAATCACGGTAACCGCACAGAAACGCGAACAATCCGCGCAGGATGTGCCGATTACCCTGAACGCCTTCTCCGGCGATTTCCTGCAGACCATCGCGGCGGAAGACCTGCGCGATATCACCGCCTACACACCGGGCCTCGAGATCGACGGCGTGACCCAGCCGCGTTTCCGCCTGCGCGGTGTTGAAACCAGTGACTTCGGCGTGGGCACCGACCCTGCCGTTGGCCTGTTTGTTGACGGCGTGTATGCCTCGCGCTCGGGCGCTGCCATCGTCTTCTTCTCGGATATCGAACGTGTCGAGGTGCTGAAGGGCCCACAGGGCACGCTTTTTGGCCGCAACACGGCGGCGGGTGCCATCTCGGTTGTCACCAGAAAACCGGTAATGGACGAGACGGAAGCCCAGGTACGTCTGCGTTATGGCCGCTTCGACAAACGCCAGTTTGACGGCATGATCAACCTGCCGCTGACCGACACCATCGCGATGCGCGCCAACTTCCTTGTCAACAAGCAGGATGGTTACATCAAGGATGCCGTCACCGGCGACGATTATGGCCGACAGGACAATGTGACCGGCCGCGTGCAGGTCCGCTGGGAACCGAACGACCGCACGGCCGTGAACCTCGCCTATGAGTTTGACCACACAGAACAGGATGAGGATCAACCCATCCTTGGTGTCTCAAACGGTAAACTGCGTGCGCCGGTGGGGGCTGAAACAGTAGGTGACCTGCCGGGGCATGGTGATTTCCTTGCCGCGGTCGCGCCGCTTTTTGGCCTGCCCATCACCAAGGATACGCCGCTTGATGTGCTCTACGGCATTCCGCTCCCGGCCATCTACGCCGGTTTTGGTGCCTTTGGCTACTCGCCCTCCAACCCGAACGCGGACTGGAACTTCTTCCGCGATGCGCGCAGTGTGGGCGGCGCCAACCCGTTTGGCCCGATCGCCAGCGATATCGCGAACGGGGAGGAAAACCGCGACCTTGACGGCATCACGCTCAACATCACCCATGATTTCGGCTGGGCAACCTTGACGTCTATTTCGGCGTTCAAGAAATTCACCTCGAACAACCTGCAGGATGAGGACGGCACCGCCGACCCGGATTTCTATTTCGACACTGACAACGTGGAAGAGAATGAGCATTTCTATCAGGAACTGCGCCTCAATGGCGTGAACGGTCCGCTTACTTGGACCACAGGCCTCAGCTACTATTGGGAGAACGCGAAGCAGCAGTCACAAACCCATGCGACGCTCGATAGCATCGACACCGTTCTCTATAACATCGGCATCACGCCGGGTGTCCTGGCGGCCAGCTTCAACCCGATGGACGGCATCAATGCCTGTGAAAGCCTGTTCCTGGATTCGCTCGGCGGTTTCATCTCCTTCAACAACACGCCGCTCAACTGTTTTGACGGCAGCCTGCCCGCGCTCTCGCTCGAGGACATCGCCAACCTCGGCCTGACCACCATGAGCGGCCGCACCTGGACCGAGACCATGTATGGCGAGGGCACCTTCAAGGCCTATGCCGCCTTTGCGGACGTGACCTATGCGGTGAACGACCGCTTCAACATCAATGCCGGTGTGCGCTACACGCGGGATGAAAAGTCGTGGGAATGGTATAATGGCCTCAGGGAAATCTCCGGCTATGACCGGCTCACGATCCCGGGGGTCGGCAACCTTGCTGACATTCACCAGCAGATCCTCACCGGCATTTTCCAGCAGTTCCTCGGGCCAACCGCGTCGGGCGATATCGTCTTTGACGTTGGCGGGCTTGAAGGGGTGCATTTTGAGCGCAAGGACAGCTGGGACGACCTCAGCCCAAGGGTCGCGGTTGACTACCGCTTTGGCGACGATGCCATGGTCTATGCGTCCTATGCGCGCGGCTACAAGGCGGGCGGCTTCAACTCCGTTGAGGTAAACAGCTATTTCGACAACGAAAAAGTCTGGAACATCGAGGCCGGTATCAAGTCGCAGTGGTTCGACAACCGGGTGCGCTTCAACGCTGCTGTCTGGAAATATAAATATAACGACAAACAGTCGATCCGCCTTGTGGACGTAGACGGCGCCAGCGTGCCGCAATATGTCACCCAGAACCAGGATGTTTCCGGCAAGGGTGTGGACGTTGAAATGCTCTGGATTCCGCTGGCGGGGCTGCGTTTCTTCGCCAACGGCGGTTATCAGGACATTACCTGCACCGAAAGCTGCGGTGACAGCGCCATCGGGGACCCGACCGGCGAACCGTCAACCCGCATCTCGTTCGGCGGTGACTATACCCTATCGCTTGGTGACACGGTTGGCGCGGTCACCTTCCACGCTGACCACAGTTATACGAGCGGCCGTCGTGAAAACGGTGAATGCATCGGCGACGGCACCTGCGGTACCGTTACCTGGGGCGGTGTGACATGGGAAACGGGAGAGGCGAAAAACTTCACCAACGCCCGCATCACATGGTCGAACCCGGATGATGACCTCAGCGTCTCGGTCTTTGCGCGCAATATCTTTGGCAACCGCTACCGTGGCGGTGCGAGTGGCCTGGCGGTTGACACCTTCGGTGCGCCGCGCGCTACGTTGATGGAGCCCAGCACCTGGGGCATCGATGTCACCGCGCGTTTCTAACGCTGTGGTTTAGCAAAAATGCGAAAGGCCGGGTTTGTCCCGGCCTTTTCTTTTGTCCATGCGCCTGTTAGCTAGAAGGCATGAGCTTTCACGAAAGGGGTGTCAGATGGCGGCACTGGTAAAAATTGGCATTCTGGGCGCGATGGGCCGTATGGGCCGCGCAATCGCGACCGAGGTGATCGAAGCGGACGGCCTTGAACTGGTCGCGGTCTGCGACCGGCCGGACCATGCGGGTGTTGGCAAACCCTACCCCGGTTCCGCCGCACCACTTGTCTCCGCCGCAGCGCAAGTGTTTGCCGACGCCGACGTGGTGATTGACTTCACACCACCCGGCGCGACCGCAGAGCATGCGGCGCTTGCTGCCAAAGCCGGCAAGGGTATGGTTGTGGGCACCACAGGCCTCAGCGACGCGGATGAAGCCGCACTCAATAAGGCTGCAGCGACGGTGCCGGTGATGCAGGCGGGTAATTATTCGCTTGGCGTCAATCTGCTGATGGCGCTGGTGCGCGAGGCGGCGTCGAAGCTGGGCCCGGACTGGGATATCGATATCCTTGAGATGCATCACCGCCATAAAGTGGACGCGCCTTCGGGTACCGCACTCATGCTGGGCGACGCCGCTGCCGAAGGGCGCGGCAAACTGCTCAGGGACGTGCGCACACCCGCGCGCGAGGGCCTGACCGGTGAACGCGAAGAAGGTTCCATCGGATTTGCGGCGCTCAGGGGCGGCAGCGTGATTGGCGAACATGAAGTGATCTTCGCAAGCGCGAGCGAGCGTCTCGTGCTGTCGCACAAGGCGGAAAACCGCGGGCTTTTTGCCGCGGGTGCGGTGAAGGCGGCCGCGTGGCTCGCAGCCCAGAAGCCGGGCCGCTATTCGATGAAAGACGTGCTGGGGCTCTAGCGCCTGGCACCACACAGGGGGATAAAATGGAAGAAGCGCTTTTGGCCCTGCAGGAAGGGTTCCCGGTTTTTCTGGTGCATTCGGCCACCAGCCTTGTGCTGCTCGCACTCGGCATCGCCATTTATATGCGTTTCACACGGCACGATGAGATCAAGCTCATTCGTGAAGGCAATGTGGCGGCGGCCTTGTCGCTCGGCGGTGCCATCGTCGGCCTTGCGCTGCCCATTGCTTTTTCGCTCGCGGCGTCCGTCTCGCTCTGGGATCTGGTGATCTGGGGCATCGTGGCCTTTGTGCTGCAGCTTGTCGCCTTCCGTATCGTCGACCTTGTGCTCAAGGACATCTCCCGCCGCATTGAAGCGGGTGAAATGGGCGCGGCTGTCATCCTTGTGTCGTTCAAGTTGGCGACCGCCTTCATCAATGCGGCGGCTATCGCGGGCTAGGGACAGGAACGCAGGGCAATGCGACGCAGCCGGGAAGTCTTCTTCTACCTGTTGATCATCGTCGTCGTCATCATCCGCTATGCGGCGGAAGGCGGTGACGGTCCGCGCCGGCCTGCGCCCGGCCTGCCGACGGAGCCGGACACGCCCGTGCTGGTGCCCGATGATGCACCGCTGCCCGGCAATGACCGCGGCGCTGTCACGGTGGAGCTGGACGCGGAAGTGAAAAACGGTGTCGGCACCGCTTTTGCGGTTGATGGCAGCGGCACCTTCATCACCGCGCGCCATGTGGTGGATGGCTGCGGCAGGGTGTTCCTTGTGCGTGGTCCCCGCCAGCTTGAACCGGTGGTCTCAGCCACCGCGCAGGAGGACCGTGACTTTGCCGTTCTGCGCGCCTCAAATCTCAAGCCGGATTATGTTTCCCTCTCGCGTCGCAGCCCGAAGCGGGGCGAGGACGGTTTCATGATGGGTTTCCCGCAAGGCAAGGCGGCGGATGTACGTGCGACGGTGATTGGCGCAACCGAGATGCGCTCGGTCGGGCGCTACCGCATGCGTGAACCGGTCATCGCCTGGGTCGAGCGTGAGCGCAGGCCGGATTTTGCCGGCTCACTCGGCGGTATTTCGGGCGGGCCGGTGTTTGACGGTGAAGGTTATGTGGTCGGCACGGTGGTTGCGGGCGCGCCGCGCCGGGGCAGGGTTTACACCACACATCCCCGCGTGTTTGCCGATGTCGGCTTCCTCGACGGTGTCGAGCGCGGCGATGTGCAGCATGCTCTTTCAGGTGGTGTCAGCCGCGAGAATTATGACGGTAAAGGCAAACGCCTGCGCGCAGAGCGCACCATTGCCCAAGTTTATTGCAAGGCGGACTGATCAGACCGTTTCATCTACCGGAATACGGTGCCGCCAGCGGGCGAGCGCGAGCTCGAGCGAGCTTGCAAATTCCTCGCGTTCCTTCGGCAACAGGAAGCGGCCAAAGACCACCTGTTCCCCATGCGAACGCAGCGAAAGTTCATTCTCGCCGGCGCCCAGTTTCCTCAGTTTCACCTGAGCCCAGTAGGGTTCAAACCGCCAGGTCTCCGACCGGCCATTTGGTTGCACGCGGGTCAGCAGCAGGTCATTGTCTGTCAGTTGCACGGTTTCAAACCGCTGCGCCGACCGGTAATTGAGGAAAAAGGCCAGCCACAGCGCAATCAGGTCGATGGCGACAAAAATCACCACGGGCCACGCGCCGATCATGATGAAGCGGATGGCGGCAAAGACGCAGAAGGTGGCCAGTACGCCAATCATGCGGTTGAAGTTCTTTCGCTTCAGCGAGCGGTGGGCATAAAGCGTGGCATCAAAATGCAGCCGCCGCGCCCTCAGCTGCGGCGCGCTTTCGCCCTCTTCACGGGCGTCACGGTGGCTGTCGTTATGCTCGTGGGTTTTTGCCATGACCGCACTATAGCAGCAATCAGGGCCGCTCGCCGCGTAACAGTTTCGGGAGCTCGCCAACGGTGCCGCGCGCGTGGCTCATGAAGAAATTCTTGAGCGGGGTCACTTCATTGATCGCCGCCATACCGAGGTCCCGCACCAGTTTCACCGGCCCGATGTCGTTCGAGAACAGGCGGTTGAAAATGTCGGTGATGGCGTAAACGCTGGCGTTATCAGTGGTGCGCCAGCGGCCATAATTCTCCAGCACCGCGGTGGAGCCGATATCAAGCCCGACGCGGCGCGCATCCGTCAGCACCTCAATAAGCACCGCGACATCCTTGATGCCGAGGTTGAGGCCCTGCCCCGAGATGGGGTGGATGCCATGCGCGGCGTCACCCACAAGCGCAAGCCGGTCGGCGACATACTCTTGTGTGTACTGCAGACTGAGCGGATAAGCCCAGCGCCCGCCAATCACCTTCACCTCACCCAGGAAATCGCCGATACGGCGGCGCACTTCGCTTTCAAACGCACGCTCCGAAAGGCCCATGATGGTGTCGGTGAGATGGCTTTTCTCGGTCCACACCAGCGAGGAGCGGTTGCCGGTCAGCGGCAGGATGGCGAAGGGGCCGGACGGCAGGAAACGTTCGTGGGCGATGCCGCAGTGGCTGAACTCATGCTCGACAGAACACACGATACCGTGCTGCTGGTACTCGATCTTCGAGACCGCCATGCCAGCATGTTTGCGCACGATCGAGCCGCGCCCGTCGATGCCAAGCAGAAGCGGCGCGTGGACGGTGGTGCCGCTCTCCAGCGTGACGGTCGTGCGGGCAGCATCGCGCTCGATGCCTGCCACCTTCTCGGGTGCGAGCAGATGGATACCTTCCATCTCCTCAAGCCGCTTGAAGAGCGCGAGGCGGGTGTGTCGGTTCTCGACCATATGGCCAAGCGGGCCATCGCCGAGGGTTTCGTTGTCGAAATGCAGGTGCAACAGCGACGGGCCGTCCGACACGCGGATCTCGAGGATCGGTTGCGCAAACGGCTCCATATGCTGCCAGATGCCGAGCGCGTCAAAAAGCTGGCAGGAGGCATAGGCAAGCGCGCTCGAACGGCCGTCATAGCTCACCGCCGTTAGGTCGCCCTTGGGGGCCATGTCGACGACAGCAACCTCAAAGCCTTCCTGCGCGAGGCCGATGGCTGCCGTCAGGCCCGCAAGCCCGCCGCCCACAATGGTCACGTCACACGAGATTTCCGTCCGCTTTTTCCTGGCCGCCATAACCTGTCTCCTTGGCCTTCATGTAGGCCCGCGCGTGCCCGATTGTAAAGGGACCTGATGCCGCAGCACAGGTTTTTGCCGCCGTTTTGACGGAGAAAACGCTGCCATGAAATCGCCGCTCTTGTCCTAGACCCTTGTCAGGCATTAAAGTGCAGCGAACAGGACAAGAACATTGCCCTGGCCGCTCGCTTTTTGTTTGGGGTGCGCCGGGCAAGACGGGTGAAGCCCGAGGGAGCAACAGATCAGTGTCGTCACGCAGGCAAGCCGCCACGGGGGCAAAAACGGCTAAAATGGCAAAAGACAAGGCACCCTTGTTGCCGCCGGCTTTTGTTGTCTTTCTCAAAAGCACGGCATGGCGCGCGCTTGGCCTTGCGCTGATCGCTTTTGCGCTCAGTGTTCTCGTCGCACTGATTAGCTACAATCCTGCTGATCCCACCATCAATAATGAAGCAGCGCGTGAGGCGACCAACTGGCTTGGCGCATACGGGGCCAACATCGCCGATGTGCTGATGCAGACGCTCGCGCTTGCCGCTTACCTGCTGCCGCTGCCCATCGCACTTTGGGGCTTCAAGCTCTTGTGGCTCAAGTGGTTGCCACAGTTCTGGCTCAACCTCACCTTTGTGCCCGTAAGCCTGATCCTCATTGCCATCGCGCTCAGCGTCACCGCGCCTGCGCCCGATTTTGTTGTGCAGGCGGGCTATGGCGGTGCGCTTGGCCAGCGGCTTTACCTGCTGCTGAATGAACTTTTCTCCGGCGTTGCGGTGCCGAACTATGTGTATGGCACCGTATTTGCGCTCCTGGGCATCCCGGCTTACGCCTTCACCCTCGCCTTCACGCGGGACGAATGGGCGCGCATCGGCCGGTCGATCCTGTGGGCGATCATGAATTTCGGCCGCGGCGTTGCCTGGACTGCGGGCAAGGTTGCCGCAGGCGTGGCCGCCACTTTCTCGGCTATCTTCCGCCGCTCTGGTGCGCGGGACGATTATATGGACGACGACGAACCGCCATTTGAGGTGGATGAGGCCCGTGAGCCGCTCGCGCCGCGCAGGCCCAAGGCGAAAAAGCCGGTGGTGCCTGAGAAGCGTGTCAAACCACAAGCCAAGCCGGAGCGCGGCAAACGGGAGACCAAGGAAGCACAAACCGTGCTCGACTTCGGTGACGCGGGTGACTTTGGCCTGCCGCCGCTCGAGCTGTTGGCACCCCCTCCGCCGCCCGAGAAACTGGGTCGCATCAGCGAAGAGTCGCTCGAGCAGAATGCCCGCATGCTTGAAGGTGTGCTGGACGACTTTGGTGTGCAGGGCGACATCAACGATGTGCGCCCCGGCCCCGTGGTCACGCTCTATGAACTTGAGCCCGCGCGCGGCACCAAGTCCGCGCGTGTGATTGGCCTTGCGGACGATATTGCACGCTCGATGAGCGCCATTTCCGCCCGTGTGGCGGTGGTGCCGGGTCGCAACGCCATCGGGATTGAACTACCGAACAGCGACCGCCAGACCGTGTTCCTGCGCGAACTGCTCGCGAGCCGGGACTATGAAGCCACCAAAGCGCGGCTGCCCGTGGTGCTTGGCAAAGACATTGGCGGCGCGCCGGTGGTCGCGGACCTCGCCTCGATGCCGCACTTGCTTGTCGCGGGAACCACCGGCTCCGGTAAGTCGGTCGGTATCAACACCATGATCCTGTCGCTTCTTTACCGGCACAGCCCGGAAAGCCTGCGCCTCATCATGGTCGACCCCAAGATGCTCGAGCTTTCCGTCTATGACGGAATCCCGCACCTCCTGACCCCTGTGGTGACCGAGCCTAAGAAGGCTGTGGTCGCGCTTAAATGGGCAGTGCGCGAGATGGAAGAACGCTACCGCAATATGTCCAAGCTTGGCGTGCGCAACCTTGCCGCCTTCAACAAGCGCATCCAGGAAGCGCACGAGAATGGTGAGCGCCTGTCGCGCGAAGTACAGACCGGCTTTGACAAGGAAACCGGCCAGCCGGTGATGGAGCAGCAGGAGTTCGACTTCCAACCGCTGCCGTTCATCGTCATCGTGATCGACGAGATGGCCGACCTGATGCTGGTGGCGGGCAAGGACGTGGAAGCCACGGTGCAGCGCCTCGCCCAGATGGCGCGCGCGGCGGGCATCCACCTCGTGATGGCAACCCAGCGCCCATCGGTGGACGTGATCACCGGCACCATCAAGGCCAACTTCCCGACACGTATCAGCTTCCAGGTAACCTCGAAGATCGATAGCCGCACCATCCTTGGTGAACAGGGCGCGGAGCAGCTTCTGGGTATGGGTGACATGCTGTTTATGGCCGGTGGCGGGCGTATCACGCGGGTGCACGGTGCCTTTGTCGCCGACCAGGAAGTCGAGAAGGTGGTCACTCACCTGCAGAAACAGGGTGCGCCCGAGTATCTCTCGGAAGTCACCGAAGAACCTGAAGAGGGCTTTGACAGCCCGTTCATCCCCGGTCCATCTGGCGGTGGTAGTGATGATGACAACAGCCTTTATGATCAGGCGGTGGCCATTGTGATCCGCGACAAACGTGCGTCGACAAGTTATATCCAGCGCCGGCTCAAGATTGGTTACAACAAGGCGGCCTCGCTCATTGAGGAAATGGAAGACCAGGGCGTCATCAGTGCGCCCAACCACAAGGGCCAGCGCGAAGTGCTGGTGCCGGACCGCGACGAAGAATTTTAAGAGAGGGCTGAACCCCTCAGCGAAGGATAGACGAATGCGCTTTGGCGTGATGTTTTCAGTAGTGCTGGCCCTCACCCTGCCTGCCGCCGCGCAGCAGCAGGCGGAGGACGAGCTGCCGCCCCTGGAAGAAAAAGTGCTGCCGGGTGACCGGAACCTGCAGGCGCTCGGCGATATCCAGGACTATATGAAGGCGGTCACCAGCCTGAAGGCAAAGTTCCGTCAGCACAGCCCGAACGGCGCTGTAGCCGAGGGTACGCTTTATTTAGAACGACCTGGTTATATAAGGTTCGACTATACCGACGACACGCCTTTCCTTGTTGTGGCGGATGGCAAGACGCTCAATTTTGTCGATTATGAAATCGGGCAGGTCAGCAAGTGGCCGGTGAAGGACACGCCGCTCCGCGCGCTGCTTGGCAACTCGGTCGACCTCGCCGCGCTTGGCGCGCATATCGAGCTCGAACCTGCGGGCGCTCAGGGTGTGATCGCGCTGACCGCGCAGGATAACGACCGGCCCGAGCTCGGTGCCATCACGCTCTATTTCCGCAAGGTCAACGACACCAAAGGTGGCCTGATGCTCACCTCGTGGGCGGTGGTGGACGCGGAAGACCGGGTGACGTACGTTGAAATCCGCGACCCGGAAGTGAATGTGGCGCTTGAGGACAAGCTGTGGGAATTTGAAGATCCGCGTGGTCTTGCCAAACGCCGCCGTACGCGCTGATCACGATCCGTATTTTGCCGATCTTTCTGCTTGCGCGCCCCCCTTGCGCGGGCTAGGCCTTTGCTTATATCTCTCCCGGAAATAAACAGCATAAAGGCTTACAAATGACGATCGAAGACGACGATATTTCCGAGCTTTTTGACGAATCCCCGGGGCTGAAGGCGGTTGCACCCTTCCTCAAACTGGCGACAAGTGTGCACTGGTTCAGGGCGCTCGGTGAAGATCCGGACCGCCGCACGGTGGATATCGCCCGCGCTTATGCCGACGCGCTCGGTTTCCCCGAAGCGGACCCTGCCTTCCTTGCAGACTGGGAAGAAGCCGCCGACGCGGCCGAGAATACCGAAATCAACAGCCCGGCCTGGGAAGCGGAAGAGCAGCTCCGCGCAGCCCTCACCGACGACGCGCTTGATGTGCTTGACGAGCAGACGCTTGAGATGGTCATGACCCATGTGGCGACCGAAACGTCCGAAGCCATTGAGCAGGCGGCGATGGAAGCAGCGCAAGAACTGCGCATCTTCGACGAGGAGTTTGTGCGTGCGGTCTCAGGCGCGGCCGTTCAGGCTGTCTATCAGGCTACGCTTGCGGCGATCACGGGGGCGGATGAGGACCATCCCTTTGTGCTGCGCTTCCAGCTCTTTGAAAAAGGGCGCTGGCCTATCGGCGTGATTGGCAATAGTTTCCTGATATTCTGATAAAAAAATTCGGTAAAACAACGTTGGCGGGGAGGCGTTCATGCGCATCATCACTTGGAACATCAATTCGGTCCGGGCGCGGCTTGATATCGTGCGCCAGCTCATTGAGGAATATAAACCCGATGTGCTGTGCCTGCAGGAAATCAAGGTACAGACCGACATGTTCCCGCGCGGCTTCTTTGAGGAAGTTGGTTTGCCCAACTTGGCTATTCACGGCCAGAAGGGTCATCACGGTGTGGCCACCGCCGCCAGGGCGCCGTTTGATGACAGCTTCCATATTGACTGGTGCGGCATGGGCGATGCGCGCCATATCGCCATCAAGCTGAAGGAAGGGCCGACGCTCCATAACTTCTATGTGCCTGCAGGCGGCGACGAGCCGGACCCCGAAATCAACGAAAAATTTGCCCACAAGCTGAAGTTCGTGGAAGAGATGACCACCTGGTCGAAGGAACTGACAGAGCCCAGCATTCTGGTGGGTGACCTCAATATCGCGCCGCACGAGGATGACGTGTGGGACCACAAGAAGCTCCTCAAGGTTGTCTCGCACACACCCATTGAGACCGACGGCATGCTGGCGATGATGGCGGCGCATGACTGGGTCGATGTGATGCGCGAATTCACCCCGCTGCCCGAAAAGCTCTATAGCTGGTGGTCCTACCGCGCGCGTGACTGGGACGCGGCGGACAAGGGCCGCCGCCTCGACCATGTGTGGGTCAGCCCCAGCCTCAAACACACACCGGTGCATATGGAAGTGCTGCGCGGCGCACGGGGCTGGGAGAAGCCAAGCGACCACGCGCCGGTACTGGTGGATTTCAAATTCTAAAGACAAGCGAGCAAGGCCATGGCGGGTGACTACCAGATTGAGTCAATGACTCAAAACGACGTGGCAACCGCCATAGAATGGGCGGCGCGCGAGGGCTGGAACCCCGGCCTTCAGGACGCCACTTGCTTTTATCAGGCTGACCTGACCGGTTTTTTCAAAGGTGTGCTGAGTGGCGAGACCGTCGCGACCGGCAGCGCCGTTTGTTACGACGAAGCTTATGCCTTCTGCGGGCTTTATATTGTGGCCCCCGAGCATCGCGGTAAAGGCTATGGCCTCGCGCTCACAAAAGCGCGCCTTGCTTACTGCGGCAACCGCAATGTGGGCATCGATGGCGTGCTCGAGAATGTGAAAATCTACGAGCGTATCGGCTACGAAGCCTTCTATGAGAACTGCCGCTTCCACGGTGGAGCCAAAGCGGGCAGTGCCATCGCGCCCGCTATCATAGACCTCGGCCCCACAAGCCTCGCCACCATCCGCGCCTATGACCGCCAGTGTTTCCCTGCGCACCGTGATGCCTTCCTGAACGCCTGGCTCGGCCAGCAGGAAGCCCGCACAGTGGCTTTCGTGGAAGACGGTGCGGTGAAGGGTTACGCGGTGCGCCGCAAGTGCCGGGAGGGTTACAAGGTCGGCCCGCTGTTCGCGGATGATGCGGGGGTTGCGGGGGCGCTGTTTGACGCCCTGCAGGCGGACATCAAAGGCGCGCTCATCATCCTCGACACGCCGGAGAATAACCCGGCGGCCGTGAGCCTTGCAGCGCGCTACGGCATGGAAAAAGTCTTCGCCACCGCGCGCATGTACCAGAAGGGCATGCCGGACATCGCGAACGACAAGATATTCGGCATCACCACGTTTGAGCTGGGGTGAGAAAAGCCCGCACACTGTCTGGGGGAGGCGCAAAATGACGTTTCAGTTTGATAGCGACATGTTGTCCTACAAAGTCTTCGACCTTGAGCGGGACCTTCAACTGTATTCCTTTCGTGGTGCCGACTTCCCAACGCACCACTGCTTTTTCATCAAAGCCTCTCAGGCAGAAAATTTTGCTGTGCGTAGCCCTTCAAAAGATGAGCGGAGCAATGGGTGCGTTTGTTGGGTGAATGGTGCGAGTATGGAGACGGTGGACGACCTGTCGATAATCGCGGGCGGGTGGTTCTCTTGGAGACAAGGCTCTCACAAGATCGAGGATTCTGAGCGAGCGGCGTTCCCTGATGAAGTTACCGATGTGGAAGTGTTTTCCATAGCGCCGTGTTTCGGCTACAGGGGCAAGGGGGGCGCAAATATCCGGCATTGTTTAATTGATGGTTTGTCGGAAGCCGAGTCAATGGCGGTCTTTGAGGAAGCGCAGTCTGTCGTGATGGACAGGAGTTTTCGTCGTGCTCCCAGCTCTATCTATCGTCGCAGGGTTGGGCTGAAGTTTAACTGGAACTCAGACTTTGATGTCTGGCGTGCGCGCTAAAAGAAATGGCTGGTGAGAATTGCCTGCCACCTTCACGGATGCATCAGAAGATAACCTTTAGGTCCAACCAAAACTTTCGTCACCCGCCGACTTGATCGGCGGGTCCATGGTCGAGGCGAGCCCGGATACCAAAGGGTGGTGTTCGTGGATTCGCCGGTCAAGCCGGCGAATGACGATGGGGGGGTTAAGCCCCCAGCCCTTGCAGGCTATAGCCGCCCGGTTCGGTGATCAGGATGCGGGCCATATTGGGCTGCGGTTCGATCTTCTGGCGCAGGCGATACACATGGGTCTCCAAGGTGTGCGTGGTGACGCCTGAGTTATAGCCCCACACTTCTGTCAGCAGTTCCTCGCGGCCCACGGGTTTGCCGTTCGCGCGGTAGAGATACTTGAGGATGGCGGTTTCTTTTTCCGTCAGGCGCACCTTCTTGCCGTTTTCCTTTTCCTCGAGGATCTTGCCTGAGGGGCGGAACTGGTAGGGGCCGATGTCGAAGGTGGCGTCTTCGCTTTGTTCATACTGGCGGAAATGGGCACGAATGCGCGCCAGAAGCACAGTGAAGCTGAACGGCTTGGTGACATAATCGTTGGCGCCCGCGTCAAGGCCCAGCACGGTGTCCGCGTCTGATGTGTTGCCGGTCAGCATCAGGATCGGCACCGAGATGCCCTGCTTGCGGATACGTTTGCAAAGCTCACGGCCATCCATGTCCGGCAGGCCCACATCAAGGATGATCATGTCAACCTGATTGTCCTTGAGGAAGGCGAGCGTGTCGGCGGCGTTGCCCTGCTCCGTCGTGGAAAACTCGTCACACAAAGCGAGCTGGTCCGCGAGGCCTTCACGAAGGTCCACATCGTCATCAACAAGAAGCAGTTTCCTCACAGCCATATTTTTCACTCCTCCGCGTGCGGGTAGAAAATTATTTTCCAGTATGCGTTAACCAGCCCTATATAAGAAGCCGAAAGCTTTCGTGCCATCACACACACTCACATTTGATTGATCATGTCGTGACGGATAAGCGAAATCCAGTACTGACATTGTCGCATTTTCCCCTATATGAGGGTGCATGACAGATTTGGACAAGGACCTCCTGACGCTTGAGCGTGCCGCAGACGACCTGCGCCGTGGCTATATGGCTGTGGTGTCGGATGGCAGCCGCGCGCTTGCGCTGATCCCGGCGGAGCTTGCGAACACGCCCTCGCTCGCGCGCTTTGACGAGATCACCGAGGGCTCCTTCATCCTGCTGACCAACAACCGCGCTGCCAGCCTCAAGGTCGCGGGCGAGGACTGGCCAGTGGTGCGTATCGCGCGGCCCGGCTGGATGCGTGCGGCTGATATTGTCGCCATGGCTGATCCGACGCTTGACCTTTCCACCCCCCTCAAGGGCCCCTTCAAGCGGCTCAATCACCCGGATGAAGCGGTGGACCGCGCGGCGGTGAAGCTTGTCAAATGGGCGCGGCTGTTGCCAGCGGTGGTTGCGGCGGAAGTGCCGCTCGACTTCGCGGGCGAGCATGGTTTCCTGAGTGTACCGGCGACGGTGGCGCTTGAGGCGGACTATACCCAGGCCGCAAAGCTGAGGCAGGTGGCGTCGGCGCGCGTGCCGCTTGCGGGGGCTGAGAATACCCGCCTTGTTTCCTTCCGGCCGCTCGTGGGCGGCATTGAGCACATCGCCATCGTGATTGGTGAGCCCAACCGGCATGACCCGGTCTTGATGCGTATCCACAGTGAATGTTTCACGGGTGACCTCTTGGGCTCGCTCAAGTGCGACTGTGGTGAGCAGCTCCGCGGTGCCATCAAGGCGATTGGCGACGCGGGTGGTGGTGTGCTCCTTTACCTTGCGCAGGAAGGCCGCGGCATCGGGCTTATTTCCAAGCTGAAGGCCTATGCGCTGCAGGACCAGGGCTACGACACAGTGGACGCCAACACGCGGCTTGGTTTTGATGTCGACGAGCGCGTATTTGCGCCCGCAGCCGAGATGCTGAAGGCACTTGGCTTCACGTCTGTGCGGCTGATGACCAACAACCCGGACAAGGTTGCAGGGCTTGAGCGTTTTGGCGTGACGGTGGCGGAGCGCGTGGCGCACAAATTCCCCACCAACCCGCATAACGCCCATTACCTCGCCACCAAGAAGGCCCGCACCGGGCATCTGCTTTAGGTCATGACTGTCTGGACCGTCATTCAGGATGCAGGCGAGCCACAGCGTGGACGGCTCACCGGCCCCATGTTTGATGCGCCCTGCGCACTTGGGCGCAGTGGTATGATCCCCGCTGACGCCAAGCGCGAAGGTGATGGCGCCAGCCCCATGGGCACCTATGCGTTCCGGCAGGTTTACTACCGGCCTGACAAGGTCGCGGCTCCCATGTCTGGGGTACCGGTTGCCATGCTGAAGCCGGATTACGGCTGGTGTGACGACGCCGAGAGCGCCCACTACAACAAGCTCGTGCGCCTGCCTTTCGGCCCCTCACACGAGAAGATGTGGCGCGACGATGATGTCTATGACGTTGTGGTGGTCATCGGCCACAATGACACGCCGGTGGTGCCGGGCCTTGGCAGCGCCATCTTCCTGCATGTGGCGCGCGAAGGCTTCACACCCACAGAGGGCTGCGTTGCGCTGACGCTTCCAGACCTCACCCGCTTCCTCAGGCAAGTTGGTCCAGACGACATGATTAAAATCGGCTAGCGGTAGTCCCGCGCGCCAAAGATGGCGGTACCCACACGCACGTCCGTCGCGCCCATGGCGGCAGCTAAGGCATAATCCCCGCTCATGCCCATCGAGAGCCGCGCGAGGCCATGGCGTTTCGCCAGTTTTTTCAGGAGCGCGAAGTGCATGGTCGGGTCCTCACCTAAAGGTGGGATACACATCAGGCCGACAACCTCAAGGCCAAGCTCTTTGCTGCCCGCGAGCAGCTCCGGCAGCTCTTCGAGCACACAACCGCCCTTCTGCTCCTCACGCCCTGTGTTCACCTGAATATAAACCGGCAGGTGTTTGCCCTGCTTCTCCATCTCGCCTGCCAAGGCTTTTGCAAGCTTGAGGCGGTCGACCGACTGGATCACGTCAAACAGCGCCACAGCATTTGATGCCTTGTTGGTTTGCAGGCCGCCAATCAGGTGCAGTTCCACATCGGGGTATTCGGGCTTAAGCTCGCCCCAGCGTTCCTCGGCCTCCTGTACCCGGTTTTCACCAAACACCCGGTGCCCGGCCTCAAGCGCGGCACGCACTTTCTCTATGGGCTGTACCTTCGAGACGGCAATCAACTTCGGCTGGTTGACCTCAGTGTCCACATGTTTGCACATGCGTTCAATCTCGTGACGGACAGCGTCGATATTGGCTTTGATGTCAGGCATCATGGCAGCGGCCTTCCCGGGCGTTTCAATGTTCATATTTGGCTTATGCACCCTATGTGCTACCACACGGCTATGGTCAAGTTCATGCGCGAAAAAAATCGGCAGTTCCGCTCTCACCCGCTCGCAAAAGCGGCGGGGGTGGACCTGCTCGTTTACTGCACAGATGTTGCACGGGTGCCGGACCCCGCCGAAGTGATGCAAAAACTGCCACGTGGCAGCATCGTCATCTGCCGCGACTACGCGCATCCGGACCGGGAGGCTTATGCCCGTGACCTAAGGGCCATCACCCATAAAAACGGCCATTTCCTGCTGGTTGCGGGCGATGTAGCGCTGGCGCGGCGCGTGGCCGCGGACGGGGTTCACCTGCCGGAATATATGCTCGGCGCGCGGCATGTGCTCGGTGGTTTTCGCCTTGTGAGCGCGGCCTGTCATAACAGGCTGGCGATGCGGCGAGCCGAGCGGTTAGGGGTGGATTTTATCCTTGTATCACCAGCGTTTAGCACCCGCAGCCATGCGGATGCCCGCCCGCTCGGCCCGCACCGCTATGCACGGCTCAGCCATTGCACACATCTTGCACATATTGCGCTCGGCGGTGTGAACAGCCATTCGGCGCGGAAATTACGTGGCCTGGGCCTCGCAGGTGTCGCAGCGATAGACGGATTATCTGATTTATAATAAGGCGTTAGAAGCTCAGCTTGCCGCCGAGGAACACCATCTGCGATTTCTCGCCCGCTTCCGGGTGCAGCATCATGCGGCTGCCATAGTCATAGTAGCGCACGCCGCCCTGCAGGCCGAGGTTGCTGGAGAGGCGGTAGCTTGCGCCAAGCTCGACCGAGATGATGTTGCGGGCTTCGTTTTCAAGCCCGTAAAGGTCAGCGCCTTCCTTGTATTCATTGAGGCTGAGGCGCGCGGCCCAGCTTGTCGCCTGATAGGAGAAGCCGACGCCGTAACCGGAGATGTCACGCTCGAACAGACTTTCCTGGCGCATCATCGACGCGTCCAGATTGAAGCCGGAATAGCCGACAGTCACGCCGAAATTATAGTTGCGCTCGGCCATGTCACTGGTTGCCAGCGGCGAAAGCGCGGGGATACCCTGCATCGACAGCCGGTAGCTGCTCTCGACCGATACCTCAAGCCCGGCGGCATGCGGGTTGCTGCTGAGCGGCAGGCTCAGGCCAAGGCGCGAATTGGCGTCCAGCATGTCCTGGCCATAGGAGCCGCGCACGGTGCCGTTCGGTGCCAGAAGCGAGGAGAAATCCGGGCGGTCGCCAGGATTGCCGATCACACCAAGGGTGGGTTGCTGTGCGCTGCGGTCATGCAGGTAGAAAAAGCCGTTGTCCTTGGCGCCCGAGGTGTCCCGAAGGCTGAGCTCAAGGTCCTTGATCTCGCCGGCCTTGTCCTTGTCGTCACCGGACCGCAGTTTGGCCACCTGTTCGGCAATGAACAGGTCGAGGCTTTGCAGGAAACCGGTGGCTTCAAAACGTGCTTTATCCTCTGCTGCGGAGGCAACAGAGACACCGCAAACCATCAGGGCGGCGATCGAGGATTTAAGCACAGACTTCATGACCTTGGGGAGACTCGCTCTCATATTGACTTACTATGGTAAGGAATCACCCCCCCAGTATGCAAGACGGCGGGGCAAAAATAGGGCAGCCTGTGTCCTCGTTGCCACTATTTCATCCACTTTCTGTCTGGTCAGCGCCATTTATGGTCGCTATAACCCGCATTAAGCCATGGTTGTTACACATTTTGAGTGTAACACCCGTGTGACGATAAAAACGAATCTACGGGGTGTAGCATGCAGAATTTTGCCCGGACCGTTATGGCGCTGTCGCTTGTACTTGCGCTTGGTGCCTGTTCCGGATTGTTTGGCGGTGGCGATAAGGACGGCAAGGCTCTTGCCCCGCGCACCACAGCCATCGGTGTGAACGGTTATCTCTGGCAGGCAACGCTTGATACGCTGTCTTTCATGCCGTTCGACCAGGTTGAACCCTCTGGCGGTGTGATCACGACAGACTGGCATTCCACGGCTGACGCCCCGAACGAGCGGGTGAAAGTCACCATCCAGTTCCTCTCCGAAGACCTGCGCTCAGACGCGATCCGCGTTTCGGTGGTGCGGCAGGAGCGGGAGACCGGCGGCGCATGGCTGACGGTGCCGGTGCAGGCGTCCACCAAGCTCCAGATCGAGGAAGCCATCCTCGCGCGGGCACGCCAGCTCCGTATCAGCACACGCGGGTAACGAGGCGCGGCACGGGGGCTACCCTGTGCCTTCCAGCCCGCTTGAAACATTCGAGATGCGCCGGGCGTTTGCCCGGCTCTTGCAGTTTTACAACATGCCGCCTGACCACAGGCGGCCATCCTGACCGAGACCAAAAACATGTCGCGCTACAACGCTAAGGCCACCGAAGCCAAATGGCAGAAAGTCTGGAGTGAGGGCAAAACCTTCAAGACGGACAGCAAGTCAGACAAGCCCAAATATTATGTGCTTGAGATGTTCCCCTACCCATCGGGTCGTATCCATATGGGGCACGTGCGGAACTATACGCTCGGTGACGTTGTGGCGCGCTACCGCCGCGCCAACGGTTATGAAGTCCTGCACCCCATGGGCTGGGACGCGTTCGGCATGCCGGCGGAAAACGCGGCGATGGAACGCAAGGTCCACCCAGCTGACTGGACGTATGACAATATCGCCAACATGCGCGACCAGCTGAAGCAGGTTGGCTTCGCCATCGATTGGGACCGCGAGATCGCGACCTGCGACGCCGAATATTACGGCAAGGAACAGCAGATCTTCATCGACTTCTTCAAGGCTGGCCTTGTCTACCGCAAGGAAAGCTGGGTGAACTGGGACCCTGTGGACAACACCGTGCTCGCGAACGAGCAGGTGATTGACGGCAAGGGCTGGCGGTCTGGCGCGCAGGTTGAGCGCCGCAAGCTGAGCCAGTGGTTCCTCAAGATCACCGATTTTGCCGAAGAACTGCTGGACGGCCTCAAAACCCTTGAGCGCTGGCCCGATAAAGTACGCCTGATGCAGGAAAACTGGATCGGCCGTTCAGAAGGCCTGAAGTTCGGCTTCGAGATTGCCGAGACCGGCGAGACACTTCCGGTGTACACCACCCGCCCGGATACGCTGTTTGGTGCGAGCTTCTGCGCGATTGCGCCTGACCATCCGCTCGCCGCGAAACTGGCGGAAGACAATGCGGAACTGGCGGCGTTTGCGGAAGAGTGCCGCAAGACCGGCACCACCGAAGAAGCGATCGAGAAAGCCGAGAAGCGCGGCTTCAACACCGGCCTTCATGTGCGGCACCCGCTCGATAAGGACTGGCTGCTGCCGGTCTATGTGGCGAACTTTGTGCTGATGGATTACGGCACGGGCGCGATTTTCGCCTGCCCTGCCGGTGACCAGCGCGACCTTGATTTCGCCCGTAAATACGACCTGCCGGTGATCCCGGTGGTACTGCCGGAAGGCGAAGACGCGGCGACCTATGAAATCGGTACCGAGGCCTACACCGGCCCCGGCAAGATGTTCAACAGCCGCTTCCTTGACGGCATGGATGCTGCGGACGCCAAAGCCAAGATGATTGACATGGCAGAAGCCGAAGGTTGGGGCGAACGCACGGTCAACTACCGTCTGCGCGACTGGGGTGTATCCCGCCAGCGTTATTGGGGCACGCCGATCCCGTTTGTGCACTGCGACGACTGCGGCGTGGTGCCGGTGCCGTCCGACGAGCTGCCGGTCAAACTGCCGGAGGATGTCTCCTTCGACAAGCCGGGCAACCCCTTGGAGCATCACCCGACCTGGAAGCACACCAAATGCCCGTCATGCGGCAAGAAGGCTGTGCGCGAAACCGACACGATGGACACTTTCGTCGACTCGTCCTGGTATTTCCTGCGCTTCTGTACACCAGACGCCGACGCGCCGTTTGAAAGCGACGTGGTCAATGAATGGCTGCCGGTGAAACAATATATCGGCGGTGTGGAGCATGCGATTCTGCACCTGCTCTACGCCCGTTTCTTCACCCGCGCACTCAAGCATGTCGGCCGCACCAATATCGCGGAACCGTTTGACGGCCTGTTCACGCAGGGCATGGTGACCCACGCCACCTACAAGGACAGTGACGACGAATGGGTGTTCCCGGAAGTGGTGCGCGCGCGGGATGACGGTTCGCTCTACCGGTCCGATAACGGTCTTGAAGTGACCGAAGGCCGCATCGAGAAGATGTCGAAGTCGAAGAAAAACGTGGTCGACCCCGACGATATCATCGACCAGTACGGCGCCGACACCGCGCGCTGGTTCGTGCTCTCGGACAGCCCGCCGGAGCGGGACCTATTGTGGACTGAAGCCGGCATTGAAGGCGCATGGCGTTTTGCCCAGCGTGTGTTCCGCCTTGTGGACACGCCGCCGGCGCCCATTGGTGCGTTCGGCGTGAAGCCACCAGCCGAACTTTCGAAAACGGCGGAGACCCTGCGCAAAGCCACGCACAAGACCATCGAGGGCGTGACCGCAGACATCGAGAACCTGCACTTCAACAAGGCCGTTGCGCGCCTCTATGAATTTGCAAACGCGGTGGGTGGCAAATGCACCGGTGAAGGCGCGGCGGAAAGTCTGCGTGAAGCGCTGGAAGCGCTTGTGCTGCTCGTCGCGCCGATGATGCCGCACCTTGCGGAAGAGCTCTGGAAAAAGCTTGGCCACAAGGAACTGGTTGCCAATACGCCGTGGCCGAAGGCCGAAAAAGCTTTCACCGTGGATGACACGGTCAAGATGGCGGTGCAGGTGAACGGCAAACTGCGTGACACCATTGAGGTGCCCAAGGACATGCCGAAAGAAGAGGTTGAGAAAATCGCCCTCGCGTCCGAGAATGTGAAAAAATTCACGGATGAAGGCACGATCCGCAAGGTGATTGTGGTGCCGGGCCGCATCGTCAACATCGTGGTAGGCTGATGAAAAAACTTGGCGCCCTTGGTCTTCTCTTTCTCCTGACCGCATGCGGTTTCCGTCCGCTTTATGAGGCGGACGGTTCTTCGGGCGCGATGCAGGAGCATCTGGCCAGTATTGAGGTGGCACCGATCGCCGACCGCCTCGGCCAGCAGATGCGCAACCGCCTGCTTGACCGCCTGAACACCGCTGGCGTGCCGGAATACCGGCTTGAGGTGACCCTCGCGCAGGAAAGTGAAGGCTACGGTATCCGCCCTGACGCTGCTGCCACGCAGGAACAACTGACTGTATATGCGACTGTCAAGCTTGTGGACCTGAACGGTGAAGGGCTGGTGTTTGAAGAAAACATGCGCTCCACCACGTCCTACGACCTCGTGCTATCGGACTATGCAATCCTGACACGGCGTGAGGACAGCGCACGGCGCCTTGTGCTTGAGCTTGCGGAACGTATCCACCGCCGCCTCGCGCTCCATTTCTCCAAAGCAGACGCAGAAGAGTGAAACCGAAACCAAGGGACATACCGGCGATCCTCAAATCGCTCGACCCCAAGGTTCGGGCGGTGCTGATTTTCGGCCGGGATGACGGCCTTGTGCGTGAACGGGCCGAGAAGATCGGCAAGCAGATCACGCCTGACCTGTCTGACCCCTTCCAGGTCGCGCGCCCCACAGCATCAGACATCAAGGAAAGCCCGAGCATCCTGCTTGATGAAGTGGCTGCGCTGTCGATGATGGGTGGCAGGCGCCTCATTCGCCTTGAAGGCGCAGGCAATGAGGCGACCGATGCGGTCAAGCTCGTGCTTGAGAGCGAACTGGGCGACGGCCTTCTTGTTATCACCGCCGGTGACCTCAAGCCCACGTCTAGCCTCAGGAAACTCCTTGAGGGTGCCAAAAACGGCATCGCCATCGCCTGTTACGAGGACAGCGCGCAGGACCTGATGGGCCTCGTGCAGTCGGTGCTCTCTGAAGCGCGCCTGAGCGCGACGCAGGACGCGGTGGCGTATCTGGTCGACAACCTTGGTGGTGACCGCATGGTCTCGCGAAGTGAGCTCGACAAGCTGGTGCTCTATATGGGCGCGGGTGGCGGGCAGGTCACCATTGAGGACGCCAAGGCCTGTGTGGGTGACACGGCGGCGCTTGGCCTTAACCAGATTGCGGAAGCGGTGACGGCAGGCAACCTCAAGCAGCTTGAACGTTTCCTCGAGCGTGCGTGGACAGCAGGCGAAAGTGCTATCGCCATCATCCGCACGCTGCAGAACCGCATGATGCGCATCCATCTGGCACGCGGCTACATGGAACAGGGCATGAGCGCGAACGAGGCTGTCGGCAAACTACGCCCGCCGGTATTTTTTGGCGAGCGAGACCGTTTTGTCGGCGAAGTCAGCCGCTGGGGCACAAGGAAGGTCGAGATGGCGCTTGAAATCCTTCTGGAGGCAGAGCTTGATTGCAAGACCACCGGCAACCCGGCGGATGTGATTTGTGCGCGTGCGCTTTTGCGCCTTGCCAAGGCGGCGAAATGACCATGCGCATCGGCTTTTTTGGTGACAGTTTCATTGCTGGTATCGGCGACCCGGAAGGCAAGGGCTGGGTTGGCCGCGTGTGTGAACGCGCGGGTGTGACAGCCGTTAACTTCGGTGTCGGCGGTGACACGGGGGAAGATATCCTCGCGCGCTGGCGGCGTGAGGCTGAGGGCGCAGACCTTGACCGTATTGTATTCTCCTTCGGTGCCAATGACTGCCTGCTGACCGAACGTAAACGTATCCGTGTCGGGCAGGTGGACAGGCTGAAGATTGCCAAGACCCTGATGGTAGACGCGGCGCGTATTGCACCCGTGTTGTTCGTGAGCCCGCTGCCAGTCGCCGGTGACAAAGCAGCGACCACCCGTATCGGCGAGATGGCGCGCCAGCTCATCACCTTTACACGCCTCCACAAAACGCCTTATGTGAATATCTTTGAGGCGGTGAACGCTGCCCCCATATGGCACGACGAAGCCATGGCCGCAGACGGCGCGCACCCCGGCACTATGGGCTACGAGCTTGTGGCGAGCCTGGTGGAAGAAAGCCCGGAGTGGCAGGCGTGGCTGAAGGCTTAAACTGACGCCGACATGCCGTGCAGCTTGCGGTAGGCCGTGGGGCTGAGGCCAAAACGTTTTTCAAACACCTGAATAAGCCGGGCTGACGAGCCGAAGCCCGATGATGCAGCAACGGATTTGATTGGCAGGTCTGGTTTCTCGAGCAGTGCACGGGCGACATCAAGACGCAGGCGTTCAAGGTAGCGCGCGGGCGTGGTGCCCATCTCGGCGACAAACTTCCTGTGAAAGCTGCGTTCGCTCATGCCGGCAGCGTCCGCGGCGTCCGTGACACTGATGTTCCCGCCCATGTTCTGGCTCATCCAGTCCACCGCTTTGGCAATCGTAGAGGTGCTTTTCACCTGCCCCTCAAGAAGCGCGCTGAACTGGCTCTGGAAACCGGGCCTGCGGGCATAGACCACAAGGCGGCGGGCAATTTCCATGGCGAGCGCACGGCCATGGTCACGCTCCACAATCGCAAGGCTCATGTCGATGCCCGCGGTCACGCCAGCCGAGGTCCAGAAACGCCCGTCCTCCACATAAAGCGCTTCTTCGTCCACCTTGATGTCAGGGTAGAGGCGCGCCAGCGCGCGGGTGGAGCGCCAGTGTGTGGCAGCCCGTTTGCCCGCGAGCACCCCGGCGGCAGCCAGCAGGAAGGTACCTGTGCACACGCTTGCCACCCGCTCAGCCCCGTCCGCCATGGTTTTGACCCATGCGCGTAAGGCGTCGTCCTCGGCGGCTTTCCGGATACCGTCACCGCCTGCCACGATGAAGGTATGCACCGGGCCTTGTATATCACCGTAGGGCACCGTCTCCAGCCGGATGCCGCAGCACATGGCGGTGGAGGTGCTCTCGGGGCTCGCCAGTGTGATGTCATACTCTGGCCGTCCGTAAGCCTTGTTCACCGAGGCAAAAACCTGCGCAGGGCCCGTTACGTCCAATATCTGGGCGTGGTCAAAACAAAGGATAACCAGTTTTTTGGTGCTCATTGGCTCAGTCCGTTTGGCAGAAATCATAAATAAAATGTCATATCTGCCAAATGGGATCAAGCGTAAGCTGTACCCAGATCCCGATCATAACAGCGAGACAAAAAATCATGAGCATCACCATCGGATTCCTCCTATTCCCCGACATGACCAACCTGGACTTTGCCGGGCCTTTCGAAGTGTTTTCTCAAGTGCCGGGTGCGAAAGTGCACCTTGTCGCCAAATCCCTTGATGCGGTCACCGCCGACAAGGGTCTGAGACTGCTGCCAGACACGACGTTTGCCGACTGCCCGCAGCTTGATGTGCTCTGTGTGCCCGGTGGCCCGCATGTGGACTTCCTGTTTGAGGACAGCGAGACGCTTGATTTCCTCAAAACGCAGGGCGCGGGCGCCAAATATGTCACCTCCGTCTGCACCGGATCGCTCATCCTCGGCGCGGCGGGGCTGCTCGAGGGCTACAAGGCGACATCACACTGGACGTCGGTTGACATGCTCACCCATTTCGGCACGGTGCCGACCAAGGGCAGGGTGGTGAAGGACCGCAACCGGATTACGGGCGGGGGCGTGACGGCAGGCATCGACTTCGCGATCGCTGTCGCGGCGGAGCTTGTGGGTGAACAGGTGGCGAAGATGATCCAGCTCGGGCTTGAATATAACCCGGCACCGCCTTTTGTGGGCGGTCACCCGGATGTGGCGGAGGCGGAGATTGTTACTGCCGTGGGTGCCATCATGAAAGAACGGCTTGACCGGCGGCGCATGGCGGCGGGGAATTTCGCGGCCTGATTTTGCCCCCTATAAACGAAAACCGGCTGATGAGATGAACCCATCAGCCGGCCTGCATTTCGGAAATTTACTGCCTGATCAATTGAGATTGATCGGGGCAGGGTCTTCGCTACTTGCCGCGCCAGCATTCGCTGTCCCGGCTTGTTGCGCTTCCTGTGCCGCTTGGGCACGGTAAAGCGCTTCGAAGTTGATTGGCTCCAGAAGGAGCGGCGGGAACCCGCCATCGCGGCTTGCATCCGCAATGATGCGGCGTGCAAACGGGAACATCATCATCGGCGCCTGAACGAGCAGGAAGGCCTTGAGGGCGTCTTCCGGCACGTTGCGGATGCCATAGAGGGAGCCGTAAGCAAGCTCAACCACAAAGGCAACCTGCTCGCCGCCATCGGTGGTCGGTGCCGTTGCTTTTGCAGAGATCTTGAGCTCAACCTCGTAAACTTCGTCGTTCATCTTGCGAACGCCGACATTGACGTTCACGTCAATAGCCGGTTTTGCACCAGCGAGCGCCTGAAGGCTTGCCGGGGCGTTCGGGTTTTCGAACGAAAGGTCTTTTACATATTGTGCAATGACGCCTGCTTGCGGGCCTTCCGCACCAGCCGGTGCCGGGCCGCCTACTGGCGTTTGGTCATTCCCAAATTCATTTTCAGCCATTTTGTCACTCTTTATTTGGTCTGCCACCCCCCCAAACCACCTGGGTTGGCGAGTCTGGGCAAACGGCTAGCACGGTTTGAACGGTGGAACAATAAGCAATTGTGCCGGAAGTGGCGGATTTCCTAATTTTTTGGACGGTCTGTGTTGTGCTGATCGGTGCCTGTATGTTCGGGCGGCAGGACCTCAACGTCCTGAACACGTTCGCCGTCGCTCCAGAATTCACCTTCGATGATGATCCTGTTGCGCTTCATGGTGTCTGCGCGGTTGGTCATCAGCCAGCCGGTGATACCACGGCCAAGCCAGAGCCGAAGCGGCGGAATGAGCAAGAGGCCCCCGATGATATCGGTCACAAATCCGGGGATCAGCAGGAAGAGACCGGCAACGGCGAGGAAGAAACCGTGCACAAGGCTCGCGCCGATGCGCTGGCCCTCGATATTCTGGCCCTGAAGGTTCTGCAGGGTCGAGATTCCTTGCGCCCGCACGATATTCAGGCCAACGGCAGCCGTGAGCAGACACAGCAATACCGTCGGCAGCGCGCCGATCTCGCCGCCGATATCGATCAGGATGGAAAGTTCCACGATCGGGATCGCCAGAATTAACAACAATATGATTAAGGGCATTCCTTGTTCTTTCTCTCGTTTCCGCCTATCTATAAGGGCATATTCGGTCGCATCTTCAATAGTATGTGGCGGAAAAGCACAAGATTTAGGCACGATCTTACAGACAGGACGTCATGTTAGACATCATTCTTCTCGCTATGCTCGCCGGTTTCATCATCCTCCGGCTGCGTTCGGAACTCGGCAAAAAGACGGGGAACGAGCCCCTGCCACCTGCTGCGCCCCGCGCACCTTCCGGTAACGGGCAATCGCAGTCGCAAGCGGACTATGCCGCTGACGTGCAAGAGCGCAATGACACCGTGATCGATATGGAAGAAGACCCGGCCATTCGCCGCGGTTATCAGGATATCCGCCGCGCCGACCATAGCTTTGATGTGCCGACCTTCATGCAAGGCGCGCAGGCCGCCTATGAAATGATCCTCGAGGCCTTCTGGTCAGGCGACCGTCAGACCCTGAGGGATTTCCTTGACGACAGCGTCTACAACCAGTTTTCCGCTGCGCTCGATGCCCGTGAGGCCAATGGCTACCGGGTCGAGAACAAGCTGATCGAGATCGACAAGGCTGATGTGATCAAGGCACAGCTCTCGGGCCGCATGGCAGAGATCACCGTGCATTTCAAAGCTGAGCTGATTGCGGTCACGAAGGACAAGGATGGCAACCTCATCGAGGGTGACCTTTCGGACGCCGTCGAGGTGAACGACCGCTGGACCTTCGCGCGTGACACCAAATCGCGCGACCCGAACTGGCTTCTGGTTGCCACCCGCGCAGGCTGACCATGGCCGGGCGCGCTCTCAGATACACCGGCATCATCGCCCTTCTTGCGCTACCGCTTCTGGTGGCGCTTTTTCTGCTGACCGGCCGGAAGCCCGAGGGGCTGCACTTCCGCGCCGTGCCTTATGCCGAGCTGCCGGGCTGGAACGCGGATGATCTGCATCAGGCCTTGCCAGCGCTGCGCAAAAGCTGCGACAGCATGCGCCGCCAGCCCGACGACCGCACCCTGCCCGGTGCCAAGATCGTTGGCACCATGGGTGACTGGGCCGAGGTGTGCGCGTTCATTCTCGCCGCCGGGCCCGAAAGCGACCTGCGCGGCTTCTTCGAAGGCGCCTTCCAGCCGCTAGAAGTCTCGCTCGGCGGTGAAACCACGGGTATGTTCACCGGCTATTATGAAACCCTGCTCAAGGGCAGCATGACGGCGGATGATCGCTACAATGTGCCGCTTCACGTGAAACCGCCTGAACTTGTGAGTGTCGATCTCGGTGCCTTCCGCTCTGACCTGAAGGGTCGGCGTATTGCAGGCCGCGTGCAGGGGGACCGGCTGGTACCCTATTATGACCGCGAACAGATTGTGGGCGGCGCACTTGATGACCGCGCGCTTGAGCTATTGTGGGTGGATGACGCGGTAGACGCCTTTTTCCTCCATATCCAGGGCTCGGGCCGGGTGCTGATGGAAGATGGCCGCCTCGTGCGTGTGGGTTACGCAAGCCAGAACGGCCACGCCTATACGGCCATCGGGCGGCAACTGATCGCGGAAGGCGAAATCCCGCGTGAGAAAATGTCCATGCAGGCGATCCGGGCTTGGCTTGAGGCCAACCCGGGCCGCGTGGACGAGCTCTTGAACTCCAACAGTTCCTATGTGTTTTTCCGCCTGCTTGAAGACGGCGACGGGCCGTTTGGCTCCGCCAATGTGGCGCTGACCGCAGGCCGCTCACTCGCGGTGGATATGAGCCACCTGGCGCTTCATGTGCCGGTGTGGCTTTCAGCCAGCTACCCGGACCCTGTCAGCCGCGGTGGCGCGCCCCTGCCGCTTGAGCGCCTGATGGTCGCACAGGATACCGGCGGTGCCATCCGCGGCGAAATTCGCGGCGATGTCTTCTGGGGTTTTGGTGCGGAGGCGGAGGAGATTGCAGGCCGCATGGCCAACGCTGGCCGCTACTGGCTGCTGCTCCCGAAACCCCTTGCTGCCCGGCTTACCGAAAGTCAGTCCGGTGGCTAGGAAGAAGGACCCGCTAACCGCGCGGGACCGGGATATCTGGCAGAAGGTGACGGAGAGTGTGCGCCCGCTCGGCAAGCGCGGTGATGCGCCGCCGCTTGCGCCGCTGCCGAAAATCTATATCCACGAGGAAACCCGGAGCCTGCCGATGGAGTGGCACACCCGCCCGTCACCGAAGCCGGACGCGAGCATCGACCGCCGCATGCAGCGCCAGATCGCGACCGGGCGACAGGAGGTCGACCGCTCGGTCGACCTGCACGGCATGACACAGGACCGCGCGTTCGCGACCCTCAAGCGCACGGTTGAAGGCGCGATAAAACGCGGCGACAAAACCTTGCTCGTGGTCACCGGCAAGGGTGGCAAACGGTTCAACCAGCTTGACGCGACGCCGGCGGCCTACCGCACCCGGGCGGATTTCGAACAGCTTGGCGGTGTACTCAGGCGCATGGTGCCGCTGTGGCTTGAGGGGCCGGAGCTGAAGCCCTTCATCCAGTCCTACGGTACCGCATCACCCGACCACGGCGGCGACGGTGCGCTTTATGTCATCCTCAGGCGGCGCATGCCAGGCAGCCGGAAGGACAGATCCGCATGACCCCGTTTGGCGAAAAACTGCGTGCCCTCAGGGAGAAACGCGGTATTACGCAGGCGGAGCTTGCGAACGCGCTTGATGTCAGCCCGGCCTATCTCTCCGCGCTTGAACACGGCAAACGCGGTGCGCCGTCATGGGCTTTTCTGCAAAAGATCATCCAGTATTTCGGCCTGATCTGGGACGATGCCGAGCGGCTGCAGGATCTCGCCCGGCTCTCCAAACCCAAAGTCACGATTGATACATCCGGCATGGACGAACGTGCCACCCGTGCCGCCAACCTGCTCGCCCAGCGTATTGGCCGCCTGACCGACCGCGAGCTTGACCAGCTCCTCGCCTTCCTCTCCGACCAGCCCCGCGCGGGCTGAGCGGATTCTTTCATCTGGCAATTGTTTCCTGTTTGTTCTAATCTTCGCTACCAAGCGTAGGGAAGTGGGGACTTTATGGTTGCATCTGTGCAGACGGTGGCGTTCGAGGGCATCGAGGCATGCCCAGTGGCGGTTGAGGTGCTGATCACCAGCGGCCTGCCGTCTTTCACCATTGTTGGCCTGCCCGACAAGGCGGTATCAGAGGCGCGCGAACGGGTGCGTGCGGCGCTGTCCGCCATTGGCCTCGCGCTGCCCGCTGAACGTATCACCGTCAATCTCTCACCCGCTGATCTGCCCAAGGAAGGCAGCCACTACGACCTGCCGATCGCGCTGGCCACCCTGATGGCGATGAATGTGCTGCCAAGCGATGCGCTTGAAAGTGCGGTGGTAATGGGGGAACTGGGACTTGACGGCAGCATCCGTGCGGTGGCGGGTGCACTGCCCGCTGCCATGTTCGCAAACGGGCGCGATGCCACGTTCATCTGCCCCGAAGCCGTGGGGGCCGAGGCCGCGTGGGCCGGGGGTGAAAGCCTGCTCGCGCCTGCAAGCCTGCTGGCCCTCATCAACCATTTCCGCGGCAACCAGATGTTGCCCAAACCCAAGGCGAAGCCTGAACTTGATGGTCGTGACCTGCCGGACCTTGTCGATATCAAGGGCCAGGAGAGCGCAAAACGCGCACTCGAAGTCGCGGCGGCGGGCGGGCATAATATGCTGATGTGCGGGCCGCCGGGCTCGGGCAAGTCGATGCTGGCGGCGCGTATGCCCTCGATCCTGCCGCCGCTCACACCCGGGGAGGCGCTGGAGACCAGCATGATCGCGTCGGTCGCCGGGCTCCTCAAGGACGGGCGTATCAGCCGGGCGCGACCATTTCGTTCGCCGCACCATAGTGCGAGCCAGCCCGCGCTCATCGGTGGCGGCCAGAAAGCACGACCCGGTGAAGTGTCGCTTGCGCACAATGGGGTGCTCTTTCTCGATGAGCTCCCGGAGTTCCATCGCAACGCGCTCGAGGCGCTCAGGCAACCGCTTGAAAGTGGCGACGCCGCGGTCGCGCGGGTGCAGGCCCATGTGGTTTACCCTGCCCGCTTCCAGATGATTGCAGCGATGAACCCGTGCCGGTGCGGCTATCTTGATGACCCGGCGCTGGCGTGCGGCCGCGCGCCCAAATGCGCGGTGGATTACCAGTCCAAAATCTCCGGTCCGCTCTATGACCGTATGGACCTGCATGTGGATGTGCCGGCGGTTTCGGCCCGTGACCTGAGCTTGCCAACGCCGACGGAAAAGTCAGCCGATGTGGCAGCGCGGGTGCTGGCAGCACGGGAAATTCAGGCGGAGCGTTACAGGCGGCTTGGCGCGCCCGAGGCCGTGCGGGTCAACGCGCGTGCGGACGGCAAGATACTCGAGGCCGCTGTCAGGCTTGATGATAGCGGCCGCCTGCTGATGGAACGCGCGACCGACCGTATGCGGCTGTCTGCCCGCGGTTATCACCGGGTGCTGCGGGTTGCGCGCACACTCGCCGATCTTGAAGGCGCGGCGGATGTTACTGGCAACCATATCGCCGAGGCGCTCACCTACCGCCGCATGAGCCCACATATGGCCATGACGGCAGCGGGATAACGTCAGGCTTTCCCTGTTTCGCTTCGCTGCAGCTCGGCCTCCCGGAAGGCAGAAGGTGTCAGCCCGGTGAAGGCCTTGAAGGCATCATTGAAGGTGGACTTGGTGCCAAAGCCTGCCTCCATCGCAATGTCATAGACGGACTGGCCCGCCCGCGCACGGTCGGCAAGCAGGCATTTGGCTTCTTCAAGGCGGTATTCCCGCATATAGGCGCGGAAGCTTTTGCCAGCGCAGCGGTTGACGGCATTCGAGAGCTCGCGCGGGGTGACGGCCAGAAGGTCTGCGACGCTGTCCAGCTTCAGGGCAGGGTCAAGGAAGGGGCGGTCGCGCAGGAACAGATGCTCCAGACGGTCAAAAACATCGCGGTCAAACTCGCTTTCCTGTGCCTCAGGCTTGTTGCCCGCTGGCCGTTGGTCCAGATAGACCTCGGGCCGCATGAGCGCCCACCACATAAGGCAAAGTGTCACCACATTGGAGGTGATAACCTTGATGATATCGACCACGCCGTCAGGGGAAAGCGGCATCCCGAAGGTCACCAGAATATAGCCGAGAATATTGAGCACAGACCCTGACGCCGTCGCCAGCACCACGGCGGTGAGCCAGAGCAGGCGGCCATCCCCCGCTAGGCTGTGGCGGTTTTGCAGGAGCGCGACTGCAGCGGCAACCATATAGCCGAGGCGCAGTGCAGAACATACCGTGGCAATTAGCGGTATCTCCCGGGGGGACGCCCAAAGGAGGATAGGCACCAGCAACAGCGCGGGCAGCAAATGCAGGGGTGCAAAAAAGCCGGTCGCCCCGGATATCTGGGTGCGCACCAGCCACCAGACGATGGGCCCATGCAAACAGATAAGAAGGATCGACGCCGCCACCGGCCCGGTAGAACGTCCGGTCAGGTAAAAGACGAGGAACGGCACGCTGATGACGGCGACAAGCGCAAAGGTGACACGCACGGCCATGGGCGCCCGGAACTTGACCGCAAAGGCGGTCAATAAAGCTCCGAGCAGTATATTGACACACGCGAGCACCAGATAGGCCAGCGCCACCTCTTTCCTCCCACTTGCTGCTGAGTAACTTCATACCAGCCGAAACTGGCCTACACGCCCATAACTTAGGTTTAAAACCATAACCGATTTCACGTTTTCGGACGACCGGAATGGCCGTGCCTTGTCTGCTCGCTTGAAAGATCAGCGCAGGAGGGAGCGTTTATGGGGTACCGGCATGTGGTTTCGGTTTTTCTGGCATCGGTTCTGGTGTCGGCCTGCGGGGGAGGAAATGGACAAGTGACTCCACCCGTAGTCGCCCCGCCCCCTGCACCGGAACCCGAACCGCCAGCCCCCGATTACAACACGGAGGAATTCCGGGGTAATCCAGGGCTGGCGGAGATCGGGGCGCTCAGTGCCTATGAGGCGGGATATTCGGGCAAGGGCATCACCATTGCCCTGCTTGACAGCGGCATTGACGACCAGCACCCGGACCTTGATGCCAATATCCACCCCGAAAGCCGGGACTTTGGTGGCAACGGCGGGGCGCTTTTTGACGACACGCCCTACGACATCAGCGAAAACCCGAACATCATCACCTCGGTGATCCACGGCACGGCGGTCGCAGGTATCATGGTGGCCGAACGGAATGGTCTGGGTATGCACGGTGTGGCACCGGAGGCCCAGGTTCTGGCGCTGCGGATGGACCTGCCGGAACTGGCTTCATGGGGCGGCAAGGACCTCAACCAGGCGGCGGTCGGTGATGCGATAGACCATGCCATTGCCAATGACGCGAAGGTACTGATGGTCGAATGGGCTTTCTGGGACGCAAGCGCCAATCAATATACGGGGGCCGAGCATCAGATTGATGAAGCCTTTTATATCGCGGAAGAATACCGCGAGCCGATCCGCGCGGCTTTCCAGCGCGCCATTGACGCAGGCATGCTGATTGTCATCCCGGCAGGCAATGAGTATGGCAGCGCGCCAACCGCCTTCATCTCCCAGCTTGGCCTTGAAGAAAAGAACCGAAACTCGGTCATTATCGTTGGTTCCGTGGATCGTGAGCAGACGATTTATGATCGTTCCAACCGGGCGGGTTATGCACAGGATTATTATGTGGTGGCGCCGAGCCGGGTGACGACGACAGCACCAACACGGGGCATTGGCGAGGGGCGGCCGCAATGGGCTGGCACCTCAAACGGCACGTCTTTCGCCGGGCCGCATGTGGCCGCGGCAGCCGCGCTTCTGATGCAGGCTTTCCCCAACCTGACCGCTGCAGAGGTGGCCGAGATATTGTTCGAGACCGCGCGTGACCTGGGTGCTGCGGGCACCGATGAGGTGTATGGCCTTGGCATGATCGACCTCGCCGCCGCCTTTGAACCCAGCGGTGAGCTCGCGGCCATGACACGCGCCGGTGCGCCGGTCATGCTTGATAATACCATGATTGAGGCCAGTACTGCATTTGGGGATGCGTTTGATAAAATGCCGGCCCTTTTGCAGGTGGTCGCGCTCGACAGTTACCGCAGGGCTTACCGGCAGAACCTGTCGGGCGCCATCACAAGTCGCCGTGTCGGGCCCAATGTATCTGGCCTTCTGGATCAGGTCGCGAGCCATGGCTGGAGCCGGGTTTCGCTCTCGGATGATAGCCAGATCTCTTTCTCCTATACAGCGCCTGCGCGTGCAGATCTCGCGCTCAGGGATGCGCTGCCCTACGCGGCGCGTACCGCGCAACAGGAAATCCGCGACGTCAGCTTTGCCTTCAGTCAATCAGTGGATGCGAGGACTGACATCAAATTCAGCGTTGGCCGTGGCGGTATCAGTGCCTTTCCTCTAAGTGGTGGCTCTCGCACCGCCCGCAGCCTTGTTGGCACAGATGTATCGCTTGATGCCTTCTCAACACTGCACCGTTCGGCCCGTGCCCTGGGGCTGACGCGCCAGTTGGGCAAAGCCCTGTCCTATAGTGCCAGTATTGCGCACTATGAAACCCGCGACGATCAGGACAATCTGCTTGTGCCGGAGAATGGGCCCCGCGCGCATGCGGTCGCGGTTGCGAATGAACTTGGTCTGCAGGGGGCGTCCTGGCGGCTTGCGCTCGGTGGCGGCATGATGGAGGAAGCGGAAGGTTTCCTCGCCTCCCGTGCCGGTGGGGCGCTCAAGCTGGGGGACGGCAGCAGGAGTTATTATGCTTCCGCCTTTGGTGAAAAACACTGGTCTGGCGGCTGGTCGCTCAGGGCGCGCTATACGGTGGGCCGCACCAATGCACAAACAGCACAAGACAGTTTTATCGAACGCTTCTCTGTCTTGAGCACCAGCGCTTTTGCGGCGCAGTTCATGAAAAGGGGTGTTCTGGCGCTTGCCGACCGGCTGGTGTTCTCGGTGTCGCAGCCACTGGTCGTCTCAGCCGGGAGCTTCACAGCCTTCCTGCCGCTGTCGAAAAACAGCCAAACCGGTGAGCTTGTCTATGAACGTGTGATCGGACAGCTTGCGCCGGAAGACCGGCAGAAAGACTTTGAGCTGATGTATGAGTTTGCCGGTCGGGAGAGTGGTTTCACGCTCAGGGCAAATATGCTTTATCAGCAAAACCCGGGCAACCGACCCGGCCAGCATCACGCTTTCCTGTTGCAGGCCGCACTGCCCTTCTAGGCGCCGTACCCCTTTTGCCCTTGAACGGGGCAGTGTGTTGAACGACACTGTCCCGACCGTATTTTGCGGACAAGAAGGGGGCAATGACATGGATCTTGGAATTTTCTCGGTGAGCCTTGCAGTCAAGGACATCAAGGCGTCGCGCAAGTTTTATGAAACGCTGGGCTTCAAAGCCGAACATGGTGACGAGGCCCAGAAATGGCTGATCATGATCAATGGCGAGGCCAAGATCGGCCTGTTTGAAGGCATGTTCGAAGACAATATCCTGACGTTCCATCCGCTTGATGCCCGCACAGTCGAGAAAACCCTGCGCGAGGCCGGTTATGCCATCGACAAAGGGGCGGAAGGCGACGAGGGGCCATGCCACACGGTGCTCAAGGACCCGGACGGCAATATTGTGATGTTCGACCAGTTCTGACGGTGCCCGGAAGTTCCATGCGCAGAAGTTTCCGTTATACGATTGGCCTTGTCTGCATGGCGGTCGCGCTTGTGGTTGCGATCTTCATGCCGGAGCCGATGATCTGGGCGGCACGCGCGGCCTTTGTCGGGCCGTTTCTCGTCATGCTCTGGCAGCGGCGACAGTATCAGCTTTTGCGCACCAAACATGTATTTGTCTCAAGCCTGGTGGCGGGCATCATGCCCATCGGGTATTTTGCCGCCCAACTGGCCTCAGATGGCGGTACATGGCCAATCACACTAGGCATCACGCTCGCGCTGCCGCTTGTCATGGCCGTGCTTCTGACTGCCAGTTTCCATCACCTGACCATGGGTACAGGCCGTATGGCCTGAGCCTTATTCCACGCGGAACTCAAGCTTCAGCTTCTTCTCGGCCTCGGTGCCGCGTTTTGCCGTCAGTTCGGCGGTCCAGATGCCGGGCAGGAAGCCACCGTCGGGCCGTTTGCGGCCGATAAAGCGGTAGTAAAACTGGTCTCCGTCCTCGAGCGCGGCTTTCTGTTCGACAAAAACCTTGCCCTTGGGATCGCGGATACGCATGTGCCACGTATCACCGGCCTCGGTGAACATGCCGCGTGCGGTCACGACCATGGCCGGGCTCATGCGACTCAGGGAGGTTTTGCCCGCCTGCCAGACTGAATCACCCTTGGGCGGCGTATCGCTGAGCTGCAGGTCAAACAGCACGAGGGGATCATAGGCGATGTCATTTGCCCACAGGATCGGGCCGCTGGCGTCGCAGTGGTCGCCCATGCGGCTGCCGTCGAACGGGTCAATAATCTCACCGCCGCGCCGCAGCATATAGTGCAGGTGGGGAAACTCGGTCTCGCCCGACAGGCCGACCTGAGCGATTTTTGCGCCTGCTTCCACACGCTCCTCGGGCTCGACGGTGATACTGCCTTTCTTGAGGTGGCAATATTGGCTCTCATCGCCGTTATCATGCGCGATCACGATGCCGTTGCCGCACTCCTGCCCGTCTACCGCATCAGCGCCGGTACGGCGGACCGATATGTCCTCCACGCCGTCGCGCACGCGCAGCACCGTGCCGCCTTTGGCAGCGAGCACGTCAACGCCATTTGCCATGCGCCCAAGGTCATTCAGTGCGATATCGGTGCCCTTGTGGCCAGACTGGGTGTGGTTGCCGCAAAGATAATCTCGCGCTTCATCGTCCTGGCTGTGGTCCACATAGCGCGCGATCCAGCAGTCCTCGCCCAGTGTGCAGGCAACAGGGAAGGTCAGCCCGTCCGGGTTGCCGGGCGGTGAGGTTTTGCTGGTGTCTTCGCAAGCCGAGAGAATAAGGGGAAGAATGGCAAGCGCCGCGAGAGGGTGAAACTTTCTGGTGCGGCTTGCCATGTGCTGTCTCCCTTTATGGCGTGCGGTTGGCTTTCTCAACAAGGCCCGAAAGGCCTTCGCGGCGCGCGAGCTCTGCTGCCACGTCGTCAAGCGAAAGGCCACGAGCCTTCAGCAGCACCATCAGGTGAAAGAGGAGATCAGCGCTTTCCGCAATAAGCTCTTCATTGTCACCCGCGGCGACTGCCATGGCCGTTTCAACCGCTTCTTCACCCACCTTCTGCGCGATCTTTTTGTCACCTTTATGGTAAAGCCGCGCGACATAGCTTTTTTCCGGGTCTGCGGATTTGCGCTCCTCAAGAAGCGCTTCAAGTTTTGCAAGCGTCTCAAGCGTGTGTGTCATGCCACTCTCTCCCTTACCGGAATGCCGGCCGCAGCCATATGGGCCTTGGCCTCGGCAATGGTATAGTCGCCGAAATGGAAAATCGAGGCTGCGAGCACGGCGGACGCATGCCCGTCCCGCACACCCTCTACGAGGTGATCAAGCGTGCCCACGCCGCCTGATGCGATCACGGGGATTGGCACGGCATCTGAGATCGCGCGTGTGAGTTCGATATTGAAGCCTTCGCGTGTGCCGTCCCGGTCCATGCTGGTGAGCAGGATTTCACCGGCGCCAAGGCGCGCGGCTTCCTTGGCGTATTCAACTGCGTCAATGCCGGTGGCGGTACGGCCGCCGTGGGTGAACACTTCCCATTTGCCGGGTGCGACTGCCTTGGCGTCAACGGCCACGACAATACACTGCGCGCCAAATTTCTCGGATAGTTCGCCAATAAGTGCGGGGCGGTTCACGGCGGCGGTCATGACCGACACCTTGTCCGCGCCCGCAAGCAGCAGGTTGCGCACATCTTCCGCCGTGCGCACACCGCCACCAACCGTGAGCGGCATGAAACAGGCTTCCGCCGTGCGGCTCACGACATCGAGGAGGATATCGCGCCGCTCAGATGAGGCGGTGATATCAAGGAAGGTCAGCTCGTCAGCGCCAGCGGCGTCATACACGCGGGCCTGCTCCACCGGGTCACCGGCGTCCACAAGGTCAACGAAATTAACACCCTTGACGACACGGCCGTCCTTCACATCAAGGCAGGGGATAATGCGGGCTTTCAGCATTTGGCTACCTCCAGCGCAGCCTTGAGATTGAGCCGCCCGTCATAGATGGCGCGGCCACTAACCACGCCTTCAAGGTTGCCCGCCGATTTGACCGCGTGGATATCGTCAATGTCCTTCACACCGCCCGAGGCAATCACCGGGATCGATACTGCACCCGCGAGCAGCGATGACGCGCCCGCGTTCACGCCCGTGAGCGTGCCGTCGCGGTCGATATCCGTGTGGATGATAGCGGCAACACCAGCGTCCTCGAACTTCATAGCAAGCTCAGTCACCTCGAGCTCGCTTGCCTCGGCCCAGCCCTCAACGGCGACCATGCCGCCTTTGGCGTCAATGCCAACCGCAATCTTGCCGGGGAACAGCTTGCAGGCTTCCTTGACAAGCTCCGGGTTCTTGACCGCGAGCGTGCCGAGGATGAGGCGCGAAATGCCCGCCTCCAGCCAGCGTTCCATGGTGGCGATATCGCGGATGCCGCCGCCCAGTTGCACGGGCACATCGGTCGCCTTCAAAATGGCTTCCACAGCCGCTGCGTTCACCGGCTCACCCGCGAAGGCGCCGTTGAGATCCACCAGATGCAGCCATGTGCAGCCCGCGTCCACAAACTCCCTGGCTTGCGCCGCCGGGTTGTCGTTGAAGACGGTTGCAGCGTTCATGTCACCCTTATAAAGGCGCACGCAGTTGCCGTCCTTGAGGTCAATGGCGGGATAAATCGTGATCATGGCTGCCACTCCAGGAAGGCTGCGAGAAGCGCGAGGCCGACAGCCTGACTCTTCTCCGGATGGAACTGGGTGCCGACAATATTGTCGCGCCCGACGATGGCGGTGACCCGCCCGCCGTGTTCGGTGGTGGCGAGCGGCGCGTCGTTCGTCGCCAGTTTCATATGATAGCTGTGCACAAAATAGGCGTGGTCGCCGGGCTGAATGTGTTTGCACACCGGGTGCGCGGCACCCGAAGGCGTCAGCGCTAACTCGTTCCAGCCCATGTGCGGGATTTTGAGGCTGGGGTCAGACGGGATCATCTGTTCCACCACACCGTCAATCCAGCCAAAGCCTTCATGCACGCCGTGTTCATGGCCTTCATGCGCCGTCAGTTGCATGCCCACGCAGATGCCAAGGAAGGGTTTGCCAGCTTCAAGTACGGCTTCCTCGATGGTGTCGGCGAGGCCTTCGATGGCCAGAAGCCCCCGGCGGCAGTCGCCGTAAGCGCCCACGCCCGGCAGCACGATACGGTCGGATGCAGCCACCAGTTCAGGCCGGTCGGTCACGATAATCTTGCGGTCAAGGCCGCTATCAAGGGCAGCCCGCGTCAGCGCTTTTTCAGCAGAACGCAGGTTACCCGAGCCATAATCAACGATGGCAACGGTTTCTGTCATCTTCGGTCCCCGAAAGATTAGAGGCTGCCGCCAAGCGTGCCTTTGGTGGACGGGACAGCGTCTGCCTTGCGCGGGTCAATCTCCGTCGCGGTGCGGAGCGCACGGGCAAGCGCCTTGAAGCTGCTTTCAATGATGTGGTGGTTGTTCACACCGTAAAGATTTTCCACATGAAGTGTCACACCAGCAGCGAACGCAAAGGCGCGGAAAAACTCTTCAAAGAGCTCCGTATCCATCTCGCCGATCTTGTCGCGGCTGAAGTCCACTTTCCACACAAGGAAAGGGCGGCCCGAGATGTCGATCGCAGCGCGGGTAAGCGTCTCGTCCATCGGGATATAGGCACTGGCGTAACGCGTGATGCCCTTCATGTCGCCAAGCGCTTTTTTAACCGCTGTGCCGATCACGATACCGCAGTCTTCCGTGGTGTGGTGACCGTCAATGTGCAGGTCGCCCTTCGCGCGCAGGGTGATATCCATCAGCGAATGGCGCGACAGTTGTTCGATCATATGATCAAGAAAGCCAATGCCGGTATGGACGTCGTACGAACCCGTACCGTCCAGATTTACCGTCACGGAGATTTCGGTCTCCTTGGTCTTTCTCTCACATGATGCCGTGCGCATCTTTCACTCCTGATTGTTTTCAAGCCACCCTGCGGGGTAAAAAGTCCCTTAAAAGGTTGATAGCCTTGCTATTAAGCATATTCTGAGCGCTATACGAACAATTTCTTTTATCGCAAGTCATTAACAGTAGTGAAGCGAACCGGGGGATTTATGGGGAAAATATTTCTGGCTTTCTGGCTTTTGGCGGCAGTGTTTGTTGTCTCGCCTCACGCCTCAGCGCGTAGCAGCAGCCCTTATGAGAAGTGTCTGCCTACGGAAGATGCGCTCATTTTTTCTTTGAAAGCGAAAGAGCTTACGCCGCTTTTGGCTGAGTGCCAGAATTTGCTCAAGGATGCGCAGGCGGCGCTGCCGGAAACGTCGGGCGTCGTTATCAATTTGTCCATTTCAGTTGCCCGGATGGCGTACATCACGCGGGACTATGACCTCGCCCGGCATCATATTGCGGCAGCGAAAGCGAAGACAGGCGTTGCTGCGCGGCGGTTTGAGGACCGCAGTCGAACCGACCTCGCGCTCACGATGCTGGATATCCTTGTGGGCGATGGTGATTCCAAGATGGAAGATGTTGTGGCGCGGGCGCGCGCACTGGCTGACGCGAGGCCTTACCATATTGATGCGCAAAAGTTTTTGCTTGAGTTGGCATCCCGGACAATAAGCACCAATATGGCGACAGCCGCCATATCCTCCGGGCGCCATTTGAAAAAATCTGTCTATGACGATGTAGCGGTCGCGCAGCAGCGACTGATGCAGCTTCAACCCAGCTTTGGCATGCTTTCCGGTTATGTCGCGGTCCAGAAAAGCGAGGGCAATGAACAGGCGGCAGTGGATGCACTCAGGCACTGGGTCGGTACGGGGAAACGGCCGCGTAGCAGCACATTCCTCCGCCTCGCCGAACTTGCTTATGAGATGGGTAATCCCGAGTTGGGGGCCACCTACTATAAGCTGGCGCGCGACGGTGTTGTTAAGGATAAGGACAATTCGTGGCATTCTGCCCTGTTTCCCGAATTTCCAAAGCTGAAAAAAGAGCCGGAGCTTTTCATCCCGCCCGGTCTCGTTGCCGCCAGTACGGTTGATACATATCTGAAAGACCTTCTGGGGGGCATCAGCGCCCTTGAGGAAGGAGACACGGAGAAAGCCAAACGCTTCGGCAAGCACATGCGGTGTGGTTCCAAGCTGTGTTATCAGTTCAAGCGGGACCTGGCCCGTGCGGACGGCGATGAGGCGGAAGCGAGCAATTGGCAGAAAAAACTGGAAAACCTGCAGACTGGCTTGACGGTTACGCGCACAGACCTGTTCGGCGCTGACAACCGCATGGAAAATTTTGTGCGCTTGCTGGATGTGGTGCCGACGCGCGAGCTTCTGGATGCCCCCCCCGCCCCGGAAGGAAAAGCGGGCAAACAGCCAAAGCGTAAACTTAAAGTGTCGTCCGATGGCCTCACACTTACCGGCACGATCAGCGATCAGCCCAGTTTTGGCAAAGCGGTTATACCGCTTACCACTCGGACATTCGGTGGATCACTGAACGTTAGCCCCAGCGCATGGCTATATGAGAAGCTTATTCTGACTGCGCGGGATGCGGCGGCCAAAAAGGGTGCCGAGGCGATCATGCTGATGGATACAAGCGGCATCAAAATGAAAAAATATGTGACGGCGGAGCTGCACTTTTCCCTGACTTACCCAAACAGCAAAGATGTCGCAAACACGCTGGTGCCGTGGCGTTTGATCGCGACGAACTAGCGCAGCGTTCCTTGCAGAGGCACGGCAGCGTGCCTATATGCAGGCGGAACAAGAAAAAGGATCAGTCTGTTTATGACCCAGTTCAATTCGGAACTCCCCACATGGCATGCCACCACCATCTGCAGCGTGCGGAAGGGCGACAAGGTTGTGATCGCCGGTGACGGCCAGGTGTCGGTCGGCGACACGGTAATGAAGGCCAATGCACGCAAGGTGCGGCACTTGGCTGGTGGCAAGGTGATTGCCGGTTTTGCCGGTGCGACCGCGGACGCTTTCACGCTGTTCGAGCGCCTTGAGGCCAAGCTTGAGCGCCATCCCGGCCAGCTTGCCCGCGCCTGTGTGGAGCTCGCGAAAGACTGGCGCACCGATAAATATCTGCGCCAGCTTCAGGCCATGATGATCGTGGTTGACGAAGGCACCAGCCTTGTGGTCACCGGCAATGGTGACGTGCTGGAGCCCGAGCACGGCGTGGTCGCCATCGGGTCCGGAGGCAATTATGCGCTGGCCGCCGCCCGCGCGCTTTATGAGCAGGACCTGAGCGCCGAGGAGATCGCACGCAAGGCAATGAAGATCGCTGGCGATATCTGTGTTTATACCAACAATAATATCGTGGTCGAAAGCATGGATGCGACCACCAAAAAATCCGACAGTCAGGAGTAAACATGTCCAACTTTTCCCCGCGGGAGATTGTCTCCGAGCTTGACCGTTTCATCATCGGCCAATCGGACGCCAAGCGCGCCGTTGCTGTGGCGCTGAGGAACCGCTGGCGCCGCCAGCAGCTTGACGGCCAGATGCGTGACGAAGTGCTGCCGAAAAACATCCTGATGGTCGGGCCGACGGGTGTCGGCAAGACCGAGATTTCCCGCCGTCTCGCCAAGCTCGCCGAAGCGCCCTTTATCAAGGTTGAAGCCACCAAGTTCACCGAAGTCGGTTATGTGGGCCGCGATGTTGAGCAGATCATCCGTGATCTGATTGAAAACGCCATCCTGATGCTGAAGGAAAAGCGCCGCAAGGAAGTGGCCGCGAAGGCGGAAATCCACGCCGAAGAGCGTGTGCTTGATGCGCTCGTGGGCAACGGTGCGGGGGACGCCACCCGGCAGAAGTTCCGCAAGATGCTGCGCGAGGGTGAACTGGCGGAAAAGGAAATCGAGCTTGATGTGGCGGACACTTCAAGTCCGTTCCCGCAGTTCGATATCCCCGGCATGCCAGGCGCCAGCATGGGCATGGTCAACCTTGGTGACATGTTCGGCAAGGCCATGGGCAGCCGCAAGGTGAAGAAACGCCTGAAGGTCGCGGAAGCCTATGAAGTGCTGATGGCCGAGGAGGCTGACAAGCTGGTGGATGAGGAGTCTGTGACCCGCGACGCCATCAGCCTTGTGGAGAACCACGGTATTGTCTTCCTTGACGAGATCGACAAGATCTGCGCGCGCCAGGATGTGCGCGGCGGCGACGTCAGCCGCGAAGGTGTGCAGCGCGACCTGCTGCCGCTCATTGAAGGCACCACGGTTTCCACAAAATACGGTGCGGTGAAGACCGACCATATTCTGTTCATCGCCTCTGGCGCCTTCCACCTGGCCAAGCCGTCGGACCTGCTGCCCGAACTTCAGGGCCGCCTGCCGATCCGGGTTGAGCTCCGGCCGCTCACGGAAGAAGACTTCAAGCGCATCCTGACAGAGCCCGATTATAGCCTCATCCGCCAGTATGTGGCGCTGATGGGCACCGAAGACCTGACGCTTGAGTTCACCGACGACGGCATCGACGAGATCGCCCGCATCTCCGCCCACTTTAACGAGACGGTCGAAAACATCGGCGCCCGCCGCCTGCACACCGTGCTTGAAAAAGTGCTTGAGGAAGTGAGCTTCACGGCAAGTGATCAAAGCGGCACCACCATCAAGGTCGACAAGGATTTTGTCGCGAAGAATATGGGTGAAATGGCGGTCAAGGATACCGACCTGTCGAAGTTCATCCTCTAAACGCGTTGCTGAATATTTCTCCGCAAATATAGTTACGGTTAAAGAGCCGTATTTTTGATTGTGGGGGAACACACATGCAGTTTTGGCAGAGCAACCGCATATCAGGCGGCATTACGTTCGAGCGTGATACCGCCATGCCCGCCTTTAATCAGGGGGCACCTTGCCCGTTGGTGCTTGCGGGAGAACACCACCTGATCGTCTGCTACTACATGAACAGGCCCACGCCTGAATTTGACGGCACCAACCCTAAATCGATGTCAGAAACCAAAGCGAATGAGCCCTGCGCAGTGGTTCGGTTTGAAGGGGTGGAGGATTTCCGGTTCGGCCCACCAAATCTTGACAGCGCCGTGAAGCTCACGGAGCTGTTCCCTGACTTCAAGCCGTGGGGTGCGCACGTTACCAATATGCGCAATTGGGTTTCGGACATATTACAGGCACCCAAAACACCAATCGCGCCGCTCCATAGCGCCGGACTCCGCCACTACGTGCTTTCTTTTCACGATTCCACTATCGAAGTTATTGCACGTGGCTATTGCGTGGAGGAGGGCGTTGGTTCCGTCCACGCTATGATTGCCAAGCAACATGCGTTAAGAGAACGAGTGTCAGACTAGAGGAGCACTTCATGGCCTATGATGAGAATAACATTTTTGCGCGCATCCTGCGGGGCGAGATCCCGTGCAAGAAGGTCTATGAGGATGATTTTGCGCTCGCCTTCCATGACATCAATCCGCAGGCGCCCGTGCATGTGCTGGTGATCCCGAAGGGGCCTTATGTCTCCATGGCGGATTTCACGGCACACGCGCCGGACGCGCTTGTCGTGGGTTTCATGCGCGCGGTGGGAAAGACAGCCGAGGCGCTTGATCTGGTGGAAAGCGGCTACCGCACGCTCGCGAACGCGGGCACAAACTCCCATCAGGAAGTGCCACACCTTCATATTCACATCTTTGGGGGTAAGCCGCTGGGTCCCATGCTCATCAAAGGCTGGGAAGGCACCATCTAGGAGCGCCGGGTTCTAGAGCTCGCGCGCCTCGTCGGTCAGCAGGATCGGGATACCGTCGCGGATCGGAAATGCGAGGCCTGCGGCCTTGCTGACAAGTTCCTGTTTCCCGGCGTCATACTCAAGCCGCTGTTTGGTGACAGGGCACACAAGAATTTCAAGAAGCTTGGGGTTGGTGCTGCTGCGCTCGCTCATCGGTTCGCTCCGGTCTAGTGGGCGGCTGTGGGGCCGTCGCCCCTCATGCTGCTTGTCGCTGCCATCGTCAACAGGTTTCTCAGCAGTGACGAGCGCATATAAACCGTTTCGGCCTCGAGAAGCGCCTGTTTCTCTGCGGCGCTGAAGGGCACGATCATCGAGAGTGTGTTCACCAGCACGTCATCGGGTGCTTCTGCGATCGCGCTGAAATCAGCCTCCAGCCCCTTGAGGTCGAGGAAGGCCTTGAGCGAGCTGAACAGCTCGTCACGTTCCACGTTCGAGGTTTTGCCGCCGCCCCATGGGTCGTCCGCAAAGGGTGCCCAGTTCGCGCGCACTTGCCGGTAGGGCGTGGTGACGCTCAGCTCTTCCTCTACCTCGAAGCGGGAAATGCCCTTGAGGCGAATGAGGAAACGGCCATCACCGGTTTCCTTGAGCTCAGAGATCATGCCGACGCAACCGACGTCAAAAAGCTCGGGCTTTTTACTGTCGTCATCCTTGTGGCGCGGCTGGATCATGCCGATGAGCTTCTGTCCCGCTTCAGCGTCACGCACCATTTTGAGGTAACGGGGTTCAAAGATGTTGAGCGGCAGGCTCGCGCCCGGCAGCAACATAACGCCCGAGAGCGGAAAAACAGGGATGACGGACGGCAACTCTGGAAAGTTTTGCTCTTTGTCCGTCACGCCGGGCTCCTAGCTGAACAATACGGAAGACAGGCGGCGCCTGTACTTCACGGTGAAGGGGTCCGCTGGCCCCTGCGCTTCAAAAAGCTTCAGGAGTTGCTTGCGTGCCGCGTCATTATTCCACTCACGCTCGCGCATGATAATGCCAAGAAGTGCTTCCGCGGCCTTGTCGAGTTTGCCTTGACCCTGATAGGCCAGCGCGAGGTTATAGCGCGCCTCGTGGTTTTGCGGATTGGCTTCAACTTCGGCTTCGAGCGCGGCGGCGTCGCCGGCTCCTTCCGCTTCCGCAGCGAGGTTCAAGGCTGTCTGGATGCGGGCAACCCGCTCCTTCAGTTTGGCGTCCTCAACGGCACTCAGATCGACCGAGGCGAGGATTTCACCTGCCTGCGCGCCCTGGCCGAGCTTCAGCGACGCTTCGGCGATGCCGATAAGCGCATGCACATTGCCTTCATCATATTCCATGATGCGCTGGTACAATTGGCCCGCCTGCATATATTCACCAGCGTCCATCAGCTCATCAGCGTGCGCGAGTGCTTCGGCGAGCGGGTTTTCCTCCTGGCCACCCCCGGCCCCGCCAGACATTTTCACCAGCTGGTCGATAAACTGCTTGAGGTGCGAGGGCGGCACAGCGCCCTGGAAACCGTCCACCGGCTGGCCCTGCCAGAAGGCAAGCACTGTCGGCAGGCTCTGGACCTGAAGCTGCGCGCACAGGCTCTGGTTCTGGTCCGCATTCACTTTCACAAGGGCAACGGCGCCACCAGCGGCCTTCACCGCGGCTTCAAGCGCCGGCATCAACTGTTTGCACGGTCCACACCAATCAGCCCAGAAGTCGACAATGACCGGGCGCGTGCGTGATGCCTTGATCACATCGTCGCCAAAGCTGCGGATGTCCGCATCCTTGATCAGGTCTGTATCCGGGGCTGCAGCCCCATTGCCGACAATCGTTTCCATTCCACTACTCTTGATAAACTGTGAGTGCCCGTTGGGCTTAAGGTGCTTTTCGCGACCATAGGCGGTCACGCCCGTCAATTCCAGTGGCGAATGATGAAAATTTCTTGGCGTGCGGTCGGTATTCCTTATTCGCTGCCAAAGTCCACAAGCACCGGCTCATACCCGCAGGCGCGCACAAAATGCATCAGGTCCGCAGGGCGGAGGGCCGTGGTTGCGGCGTTATGGAGCGGGTGGATGTTGACAATCTCCGCCTCCAGGAGCGTGGTGTCGATAGCGAATACGAGCGGTGGCGTGCCGCCAGCTGCCACGCGTGCATTAAAGAGACCAAAGGGTGTTACCGAGCCCGGTAAAACACCCAGATAGTCCTTGAGGCTGTCGGCGCTGCCGAAGGAAAGGCGGCTGAGGCCAATGGCGTCGGCGAGGGAACTGAGATCCACTTTGCGGTTCTCTTCTATTGTCACCAGTGCGCGGCGTTTTTTCTTGTCGCGCACAAAAAGGTTTTTGGTATGCGCACCCGGCATGCCGCCCTCCGCGCTGACACGTGCCGCCCGCGCTTCCTCCACCGTGAAAACCGGGGTGTGATGGTAGGTTCTGTGCTCTATGCCGAGCTGGTCAAGAAAGGCCAGAAGGGCCTGCTCCTCGGGGTGCGATTCCATCGTAATTTCCCGTCAAATTGCCATTTGCTGTGATGAGTTTGGCATAAAAGATAAATGATTTCATAGCGTTGACTCAATTTCACAAAAAAATAAAAAAAGGTGTTGCAATGGAAAGGCGGATAGCTATTATCCCGCCACGCAGACGGCACCGCCGCCTGTAGCCCCTACAGCCGCATGGCTGTTACGCGATGAGCGGGCGTAGCTCAGGGGTAGAGCATAACCTTGCCAAGGTTAGGGTCGTGAGTTCGAATCTCATCGCCCGCTCCATTAAAAAGACCGTCCCTTTTGGGGCGGTTTTTTTGTTTTTGCACCACTTCTGTGCGCCAATCTTGCCACCACAAGCATTAAAACTTTAGTCAAATTTTTTGCGGTTGGACTTCCACCCAATTGGATACTATTAAGTGACAAAAGGATGGACAGCCTTGCGGAAAATATGGCTAGGAGGTTGTCCTGACCGGTGATGGCAGATACTCTGCGCGCACACCGGATTGGTTATATTTATTGATGGGGATTTACTAATGCAAAAGCAGGCACTTGTCCTTGGGGCGGGGGGTTTTATCGGTAGCCACCTTGTAAAACGCCTGAAAGCGGAAGGTTTCTGGGTTCGCGGCGTGGACCTGAAGTTTCCGGAATTTGCCGAGACCGAAGCAGATGACTTTGTAATTGGCGACCTGCGCGAGCAGTCGATCTGCCGCGAAGTTATCGACCGCCGCTTCGACGAGGTTTACCAGCTCGCGGCCGACATGGGCGGCGCCGGTTATATTTTCACCGGCCAGCACGATGCCGACATCATGCACAACAGCGCCACGATCAACCTCAATGTGGTTGACCTCTGTCACAAGCGGAACATCAAGCGTGTATTCTACAGCTCTTCCGCCTGCATGTATCCGGCTTACAATCAGGAAGACCCTGATAACCCGAACTGTGCCGAGGATTCGGCCTATCCGGCAGCTCCCGATAGCGAGTACGGCTGGGAGAAGCTCTTTAGCGAGCGTCTTTACCTCGCCTATAACCGCAACTTCGGCATGCAGTGCCGTGTAGCACGTTTCCACAATATCTTCGGCCCGGAAGGCACATGGACCGGCGGCAAGGAAAAAGCACCGGCGGCTATCTGCCGCAAGGTTGCGTCCGCAGTTCAAGGTGGCGAGATCGAAATCTGGGGTGATGGCACACAGACCCGCTCCTTCCTGTTCATTGATGAATGTGTCGAAGGCATTCTGCGCCTGACCCGTTCCGACTTTGAAGGCCCGGTCAACATTGGCTCCGACGAAATGGTCAGCATCAACCAGCTCGTGGACATGGTGACAGAGATTGCCGGCAAGCCGCTCAAGAAACATCATATTGATGGTCCGCTTGGCGTGCGTGGCCGCAACTCGGACAACCGCCTGATCGAAGAGAAACTCGGCTGGCGTCCGAACCAGCCGCTCGCGGAAGGTCTGAAGCAGACCTATGCCTGGGTCGAGCGTCAGGTTCGCGGCAACAAATAAGCGCCTTTTGACGGTGCGGCAGCCCTGCCGCACCGACCAAGCTGCGCCGGTGACCGCCACTGGACGCGACGCAGCAATGCCTATTCCGGGGAAATAGCCGTGAAAATATTCCTGCATGACAATAGCGGCCATCCGTTCCAGGTGCAGTTGAGCCGATCGCTTGCCGCACGTGGCCATGAAGTGACGCATTCAAGCTTCGCCGAATTCCAGACCCCCAAAGGCAACCTGTCCCGTCAGCCCAGCGACCCCGAAAGCCTGACAATTCATGAGTTTCGCCTGAACGAGCCCTTTGCCAAGGCGTCGCTGGTCAAGCGCTGGACGCAGGAACGGCGGCTCGGCAAGAAGCTGGCGCAATATATTCTCGACAACCGCCCCGACGTGGTGATTGCGAGCAATACGCCGCTTGATGCGCTGGTCCCCATGCAGAAGGCTGCCAAAAAAACTGGCGCACGCTTTATTTTCTGGGTGCAGGACATCTACAGCGAGGCGATTGGCCGTATCCTCAGGCGCAAGTCAGCCCTTCTGGGCGCGACCGCCGGGGGCTGGTACAGCCGCCTCGAGCGCAACCTTCTGAACGGCAGCGACGCGATCGTGGTAATCTCGCCAGATTTTGTCGACCACCTTGGCACCATGGGCGTCGATACGGCGCAGACCTATGTGATTGAAAACTGGGCGCCGCTTGATGAGATGGTGCCGGTGGCGCGTGACAACGACTGGTCGGCGGCGCTCACTGACGGCAAGGCATGTCGTTATGTCTATGCCGGTACGCTTGGCAAGAAGCATAACCCGGAACTTCTGGTGGGCCTCGCCCGGCAGCAGGACAGCCACCTTTATGTCTTCTCCGAAGGGGAAGGTGCGGATTACCTGAAGGCAAAGCTTGAGGCGGAACCAAGCCTGAATATGACGGTTGCGCCGTGGGTGCCGTTTGAGCTGTTACCGAAGGTGCTTTCAAGCGCGGATGCGCTCGTCTGTATCGTTGAAGAGGAAGCGAGCATTTTCTGTGTGCCCTCGAAGGTATTGACCTACCTCTGCGTCGGCAGGCCGCTGTTGCTCGCGGTACCGGAAAGCAATCTCGCAACCCGGATCGTGCGCGGCGCTGACGCGGGGCTTGTCGCTGGGCCAAATGACATGGACGGTTTCCTCGCGAACGCGCACACGCTTGCGGCGGACGCGGCCCTGCGCACGCGCATGGGTGAAAATGGTCGGGCCTATGCGCTTGAGACGTTTGACATCGAGCGTATCACCGACCAGTTCATGAAAGTCATTGGCGGGGCGTGACAGTGCCTTCTGGCGCCGCGAGGTTAAGGATGGTCTGCCGCGCAAATTCCGCCGCCGTGTGACGGCCTGCCCAGGCGATGGCAGCATCATCATAGGGCTCATGTGCGTGCGCGCTCAGGATCCTGAGGCCTTCTGCGATCGCCGCCGGGTCTTCGCTGTTGACCGCGATGCCTAGCTTGTGATCATTCACTTCCCGGCCCATCAGCCCGAAGGACTGCGCGAGCACAGGCACGCGTGCGTGTGCCGCCCAGACAAGCACACCGCTTGAGCCCCGGTGGCGCTGGTAGGGCATCATGATCGCGGTTGAGTTTCGGCATAGCCACAGGATTTCCTCGTCGTCCACAAAGCGGTCAACAACGGCTACTCTGATCTCAGGTCGGGCCTGCCGGAGGCTTTCCATGACCTCATTGAAGCGGTCGCGGGTGTGGCCCTGAAAGCGTCCGAGAAGCGCAAGGGAAATGCCTGAGGCCTGCCCTGCGTCCAGAAGCATCAGCCCGTCCAGCAGGGGGAAAATGCCCTTGCGGTCTTCAATCGCACCGAAGAGTGAAAAACGGTTGGGTGCTGCCAGCCAGCTTTCCATGCCATCCGGTTGCCGGCTCTCTGTCGGCATCGGCGCAAAATCCGGGATGGCGATGACCTTGTGCCCCTTTGCATGGCGCTGGTAAAAAGCCGGAACAAATTCATCAAAGACATGGATGGCGGTTATTTTGCGCCGTGACAGAAGGCGGGAGACAACCAGCCGCTTCACATGGGCGAACAGGCGCTCGCCTCGGCTGAGGTTTGCGCCAAACAGGCTGCCGTAATGCTCTGTCGCGGTCATATACATACCACTGACCGGCAGCTTCATGCCGGTGAAGGACCGCACAAACAGCGCCAGCAGGACGGTATCAAGGTGCAGAAAATGAACATGGTTGCAGCCATGCGCTGCCGCAAGCTGTTCGGCCAGCCGGATCAGGCGCAGACCGCCCGGGATATCCTTGTTGTTGGGTTTCACGCCCTGTGCAACATCGCCGCCCAAAGGCACGAGGGTGACCTGTTTGCCCAAGACTGCCGCCCAGCGCGGCGTCGCCTGCAGCCGGGAGACCAGGCTTTCGTGAAGCGCCAACACAAAACGCTGTGCGGGATCACGCTCGGCATGGGCCAGCAAGGCTTCGCCGTGTGACAACCGGTGGCCTTCCTTGAAAGGGTCGATAAAGAGGGGCAAAAGGGCGGAATCTTGCATATTGAAAAATTATTCTACAGCGAAACGAAGCATTTTCCAAAATCAGGGCTAGGGTAAGCAAGCCCTCTAAGTGGAGGCGGCAAAAAGATTAATGCCTTTCTATCAGGCTGGATTCAGTATAGAACCTGCTACAGAGTTATTTATATAAAAATCTATAAATCTCATCTCTTTTTATGATCTGGAAAATAGACAGAGAACCACGTTGAAGACCGACCCGATTTATGTGTCCATCTGCCTTCCTGCCTATAACAGGGCGGATCAGCTTGGCGCCACAATTCGCTCAGTGCTTGAGAACGAATACCCCTATTTCGAACTCATTATAATCGACAATGCGTCCACGGATGAAACCCCGGACGTCATCAGCTCGTTCGATGACGAGCGGATACGGGCATTCCGGAACGAGGAAACGGTCAAGGCCGGTGAGAACTGGAATATTGCGCTGGGCAAAAGCCGGTACGACCTGACCTTGATGGTGCACTCCGACGACGAACTGGATAAAGCGTTTCTAGGCAAGGCGGTCCAGAAATACCGCGAGCTTGACGGCAAGGTGCCGGTTGTCATCGGACAGGGCAGGCTGGCGGCGCGCAAAGGCGGCGCCCATATTTTCCCGACCTATACAGACGGCAAGGTCTATAAGGCGGGCGAAGAAGCCCTGTTGACGGTGATGAGCGAGTGTCCGCACCCCTGCGTGCAGCTTGTCGAAAAGAGATGTTACGAGGAAGCTGGCTATTATATTACCGGCTACTATGAGGAGAATATGGCCGAGGAGATCTTCGGGCGGCTCTACAGCAGGTTCGATTTTGTCTTTGTTGGCGCAGTGGCAATGCATCTTGGTGGTGAGCAGAACCCCTCCAAGACCGCCCAGATCGGGCTGAAATCATGGACGAGGCCTTATTTCATTTCCCGCTATGCCCGGATGAAGTGGGAGCATCTTGCCCTTCTGGAGCTTGACCCCGTTACACGGATGGACCTATTCCGCCACTATGTAGCACGCGCCTGCAAGGGAATATTCTATCCGGTTTTCAGGCTGGGCCACCGGAAACAGGCGCTCCATTACATCAGAACGGCGATCAGCATGGACAAATCAATCCTGTTCGAGCCAAAGTCGCTGTTGAAAATGTTCCTGGTGTTCCTGGGCCTGAAATTCTAATCACGAAACGTGCCGCCAGCCATGAAGCCGATATATATATTGTCGTTACCCCGGGCAGGTTCCACCTGGTTGCAACGCATTGTATCGAGCGCGCCTTCTGTGGCGACCGCGCCTGAGCCCTGGCTGCTTCTGTGTCCTTTGATGCCGCTGATGCCGGAGGGGCAAACCTATTCCCATATCGGCATGGACCATATCCATATTGCGGCAAAGGATGTCCTCAACCGCCTGCCGGATGGGCGCGCTAGCTATTATGCCGCGACCCGCAGCTTTGCTGACAGTCTTTACCGGGGTCTGGCCGGGCCGGATGACGTTGCTTATTTTGTCGATAAAACACCGCGGTATCATTTTATCGCGCAGGATATCCACCGGATGTATCCGGACGCCAAATTCATCTATCTGTGGCGGAATCCGTTGGCTGTTGCCGGCTCCATTTACGAGACATGGGGGGGCAAGAAGACCGGGATCAAGCGCAGCCATATCGACCTGTTCGCAGGGCTGAGGAATCTGGTTGAGGCCCACAAGGCTTTTGCTGGTAGCGCGCTGACGGTCAAATATGAAGACCTTGTCGCCGACCCTGCCAGGGTCATTCCCCGGATTTCGGCGTACCTGGAAATCGATATTCCGCTCGATGTGGCGGTGCACGAAGAAAATGCCGCGACCCGCGGAAACATGGGCGATCCGCTTGCCAGCCAAAACCAGGGCAAGGCAGAGGAGGAACGCCTCGACAACTGGGTCCAGACGCTGCAGCCGCTGATGCGGCGGCGCTGGGCGAAACGCTATCTCAAGTGGGTTGGCGAAGAAGCGATGTCCTACATGGGGTATGATTATCATGACACCCGACGTAAACTGCTGTCCCGTCCGGCCACGTTCCAGCACGTGCTGGGCGACTGCATGAAGGCTGCCGCTGGCACGATCTTGAACTATGCAAACGGCAATCTGATATCCCCGGGCTCGCGTCAGACTGTCAAACCCGACATGAAATTTCCCTACACCTGAAGGCGTGGTTCCCTATGAAGTTGGTCAGGTTATATCTCTATTATATTCGCTCCTACCTGCAATACAGGTGGCTCAAGGCTCGCTTCGGCGGCAAGTTTTCATCGCCTGTTGTCTATTATGATGTCGGGTCGGCGGGTGGGCCGCCTGCCATGCTGCGGTTCCTGATGCGGGACGGCATCATCAATTTCATCGGGTTTGAGCCGGGGGATGACGGCTGGGCAACCGGGCGTGGCAAATTCAACCGTTTTTTCCGCATCCCGCCGTACCGCGAGATCAAGGTCGCGCTTGGCGAGCAGGACACGGAAGCCCAGCTCCATATCACGAGACATCCGGGATGTTCGTCGCTGTTCCCTCCGAATGCCGACATCGTGAAACATATTCCCATCCGCGAGTATTTTGACGTTGTCAAAACGGAGAAGGTCGTCCTGAGGCACCTCGCTGGCGTTATTGAGGGCGAGGCCTTGCCGGCGCCGGAAATGCTCAAAATTGATACACAGGGATACGAATATCAGGTGCTTTCGGGACTAGGGTCCAGGATCGATTCTGTTGTCTGTATTCAGGCGGAGGCGCATTTCAAGGAACTCTATGCTGGCCAGAAAACTTTTTGCGCCCTCAACGAGTTTCTGATGGGTCATGGCTTTCGGCTTATCGAAATCAAGCGTCAGGGCTTTTTTGGCGATGAACTCATTGAGGCGGATGCTTTCTGGGCGAGGGAGCCGAGAAATGAACGCGAGAAATTCCTGTTCAGCTTGTGGCTGGAAATCAATGACCTCCCGAAGGCAAAAAACTATGACGCTGTTCGCAAGCATGTGAAGAAGCACTTCGTAGAAGGCTAGATTTGGTGATGGGCGGAGCTCCGATCAGGTGAGAAACACAGAAAAATTCAATGGCTTGCCGTTTATGGCCGCGCTGGTGCTCGTCGCGAACATATTCCTTTGGCCGTTTCAGTTTCCCCTGTTCGGTTTTGACGGGATTGGCATCAATTTCCTGCTGTCTGTCCCCATGGCGCTGGGTTTTGGCATGTTGCCATCTGCCGTCAAGAAGCGCCTGGCAATTCTGCTGGCCCTGCTCTTGTTACACACCCTTCTGGTGTTTGTTTTCGGCTCGATCTCGGGCCGGGCGGTGGGCACTGTCTTTGCGATTGCCCTGTTCGTAGCGGGTATCTGCACGTCGCTTCATTTCGGGCTTCAGGATAATTTTATCAGGTTTCGCAAGCTGGTTCTGCTTTTCCTCTACGCCCAATTGTTATTGCATGGTCTGGAGTTTGCTGGCCTCTACGACCCCAGCATCAACTGGAGCCGCCCGCACTATCTGTTTGGATTCGATGTGCCGACGGGGTTTTTCACCGAGGCATCGCACGTCGGTCTGTGCCTTGGCCCCTTGATGTTCCTGTGGTTCAGCCCCTCTGCGCTGAACAAGCGCATCGCGCTTCTGGCAGGCATTTCGGTGATGCTCAGCCTGTCCACCACGGGTGTCGTGGTAGTGGTGTTCATCAGCCTCGCTTTCATGTTGCGCTCAAGTGACGTGTCACATGTGCTGAAGCGTGTGATCCTGGCGGTCTCGGCCGCTGGCGTGGTCTATATCGTGCTGACTACAGAATCCTTCACGGAAATCAATGAGCGGGTGATATCCCTCGCCAATATCGTCACCGGTGAAACCGGTGACAGCTTGAACCTTTCGTCGTTGATTTACATGAACGGCGCAAACATGGCCGCTGCCGGGTTGCAGGACGTCATTGGTGCGGGCGCGGGCCAGATGTTGCTCTACTATCCGGACGCGCCCTACAGCTTCCTGATCGAGGCTATCAACAGCGGTGAGGCGCTTAACCGTAACGACGGCGGATCAACCGCCTTCAAGCTGGTGGCTGAGTTTGGCGTGTTTGCCGTCGTGTTTATCGGGTACTATTTCATGTTCGCTATTCGCTTGCTGAGGCAGGAACAAGATCCGACCACCATCATTCTGTCGATGTATCTGCTCATCACCATGATCCGCGGCGCATCATATTTTGACGATGCCGTCGGGATTTCAGTCGGCCTGCTGATGTTTGCCCCGGTGTTGGTCGCGCGGGCGCGGAAAGCGCGGGTATTACCCGCCGGACAACAGGCTGCGGCCAATCTTTAAGAGCACGGATTACCTGGCCGTGGATGGGAACACATTGTCGAGATAGTGCCGCACGGCGTCCTGTACGTGCCGAAAACGGTCACCGCCCAGGTGTTTGCCGCCGTACCAGCGTGTCACGACAATGATATGATTGCGGACATCCTCACGTTCGAGCATGCGCAGGATCACCATGCCGGCTCCTGCTTCGCCGTCGTCATTCTTGATCGGCTCGTCACCTGCGAGAAAGGCCCAGGTGTTGTGGGTGGCCTTGGCAAACTTCTTCTTGCGGCAAAGTTCCTTGATAAAGGCTTTGGCTTCCTCTGCGGAAGCGCAAGGCCCACCCGAGACCGCATATTTTGACCCGCGATCAGATATGATCCCATCGAATATTTGCATATTGCGTTTCTAGCATCAGCCAGATGCAAAGCTCAACACAGGCGATGCCCAAAACAGGCGCAGAAGTTCAGAAGCTCGCTGGAAATCAGGAATGCCCGGAAATGCAAAAACCCGCCACGAGCGGCGGGTTTTTTGAATGGTGCCCAGAAGAGGACTCGAACCTCCACGTCCATACGGACACTAGCACCTGAAGCTAGCGCGTCTACCAATTCCGCCATCTGGGCACGCAGTAAATTGGTCGGCGGGATTTAGCGCGGGCAGGGGGTGGCTGTCAAGCGCTCACGTTCAAAAAAGCGTCATGCGGGTCAATATTTTTCCGCGTCATCCGGCCGCAGGATTGCAGCGTATGTATAATTGCCACATTTCCGCGGTGAGTTTAGACTGATATGCGACAAAATATTCTATCCAGCACAGGAGGTTACGGCATGAAATCCCGGCTTGTGACAATCTTTGGCGGCTCAGGCTTCATCGGGCGTTATGTGGTAGAGAAACTTGCGGCGCGCGGCGATGTGATTCGCGTGGCCGTCCGGCATCCTGCCGAAGGCCTGTTCCTCAAACCCTTGGGTGACCTCGGCCAGATCGAGATCATCGCGGCGAATCTGAAAAACGAAGCGTCGGTGAAGCGCGCGGTGGCCCACGCAGACTGTGTGATCAACCTTGTCGCGGTGCTTTATGAAAGTGGTGGCCAGCGTTTTGACGCTTTGCATCACGAGGGTGCCGCGCGTGTGGCCCGGTGTTCGCGAGAGGCGGGCGCGAAAACGCTGGTGCAGGTATCCGCGCTGGGCGCTGACAAGCAATCTTCTTCTTCCTATGCGCGCACGAAAGCGCTTGGAGAGGAAGCGGTGCTCGAGGCCTTCCCTGGTGCGACAATCCTTCGTCCCAGCGTGGTGTTCGGCCCGGAGGACGGCTTCTATAACCGTTTCGCGTCGCTTGCGGCCAAACTGCCCGTGCTCCCTCTGCCCGGGCTTGAGACAAAATTCCAGCCGGTTTATGTGCGTGATGTGGCGGAAGCCATTGTGCGGGCGAGCCTCGGCGGCAAGGCAGTCGAGGGTGAATCCTTCTCCCTCGGCGGGCCACAGGTCAAAAGCCTGCGCGCGCTTCTTGAGGAAATGATGGACTATACGGGCGTGCACCGGCCGCTCATGGGCATCTCCTCCGGGCTGGCGATGCTGCAGGCCACTTTCCTTGGTCTCCTGCCAAACCCGCCGCTGACACGTGACCAGGTCCGACTGCTCGCGCATGACAATGTGGTGCCGGAGGGCGCCAGGGGCCTTGCGGACCTTGGTATCACGCCCACCCGCATCAGTGCGGTACTGCCGTCCTATATGGAGCACCACCGCCGGTATGGGCAGTTCAAGACTGGCTAGATAATGCCAGCGCCGATGAGTGCGAAGAGGAAAAGCCCTAGCGCCACACGATAAATCACGAAGATTGCCATGCTGGCATGCGCGAGCCATTTCATCAGGAAATGAATGGCAGCAAGCGCCGCAAGGCACGAGAGACCAGCGGCAATGCCCGCTTCTGCCCAAAGAATGCTGTCACCGCTCTCGATCACGTCCTTGCCGAGGAGGACCGCGGCGCCGATGATGGTCGGGATCGACAGGAGGAGCGAGAACCGCGCGGCATCCTGTCGGTTGAACCCGAGGTAGCGCGCCGCTGTCATGGTGATGCCCGCACGGCTCGTGCCCGGGATTAGCGCCAGTATCTGCGCGAAGCCGACAATCAGGGCGGGTTTAACCGCCATGCGCTCTAGCGATTTTTCTGTCGCGCCGGTGCGGTCCGCCCAGTAAAGCAACAGGCCAAAGATGATGGAGGTGCTGGCAATCACCGCAGCACCCCGCATGAGGTCCGCGGCGCCGGTTACCTTGAGCATGAAGCCGACAATAACAGTCGGGATGCTGGCGATGACGATCGCCCAGAACAGCTTGCCGTAGATGGTACCGTCGGTCGCGCGGCGGGCAGGGGCGATGCCGATGCTGCCAAGGCCCGCAAGAAACAGCCCTTTGGTATCATCGCGGAAATAGACAAGCACTGCTGCGAGCGTACCCACATGAACGGACACATCAATCATAAGGCCCTGGTCGGTCCAGCCGGTGAGCACGGGAACGAGCACGAGATGACCGCTGGAGCTGATCGGCAGGAATTCGGTTATGCCCTGGACAATGGCCAGGATGAAAAGATGCAGTGCCGTCACGGGCGGTCCCTCCCCAAGAAAATATCGCAAAGCCCTTATAACAAGTCCGTATTTTGGGGGCGATAGTCTATATGGTACAATAATGGTACTAATAATCGCTAGATGTCGCCCAAAAGAATCATTAAATTCAAGAGGCTTAGACATAATAGGTCAGTATATATTACCTATTATGCATTTTTTGCGTGAAATTTGAGATTTTTGAATTTATAATGCGCAGCATCGGAATCGCGGATAGCAAAATTTCCTCGTGACACAGAGGTTTCTCGTGCGACCCCGACAAAGACAGGAACCCCCCGGGTTCAGCTTGCTCTTTCGGGGCCGTCACGCTTCTGCGCTGAAGAGCGCTGTCCATGACTCCGGGCCAATAATATACGGCTTGCAGGCCTTCATCTGCAGGTCACAACTGTCAGACTGAGAAGGGTGCCCCATGGCCGACGATCTGCTGAAATTTGTTTCGATCGACCAGAAAATGCCGGACAAGCGCAAAGCGGAAGAGCGCAAGCAGGACTTTTCGGAAGTTTATGCGCGCTACAATATTGATGGCGCCAAGGAACAGTCCAGCCGCTGCAGCCAGTGCGGTGTGCCTTTCTGCCAAATTCACTGCCCCTTGGGGAACAACATCCCCGACTGGCTGCGCCTCACGGCTGAAGGCCGCTTGCAGGAGGCGTATGAAATCTCCTCCGCCACCAACAACATGCCGGAAATCTGTGGCCGCATCTGCCCACAGGACCGCCTGTGTGAAGGCAACTGTGTGATCGAGAAGGATTTCGATTCGGTTACCATCGGCAGTGTTGAGAAATTTATCACCGATAACGCGTGGGACCAGGGTTGGGTGAAACCCATCACGCCGCGCCGCGAGCTTGACCAGAGTGTTGGCATCATCGGCGCAGGCCCTGCGGGCCTTGCGGCTGCCGAAGAGCTCCGCAAAGCGGGCTATCAGGTCCATATCTATGACCGGCATGACCGTGCTGGCGGCCTCCTTATCTATGGCATTCCGGGTTTCAAGCTTGAGAAGGATGTGGTGGGTCGCCGCACCGGCCGGCTTGAGCAATCGGGCATCACCTTCCACCTTGACTTTGAAGTGGGCGACAAAGAAGGCCTGTCGGAACTGCGCGAAAAACATGACGCTATCCTGATCGCGACCGGTGTTTACCGCGCCCGCGGCCTCAAGGTGCCGGGTGTTGGCCTTGGCGGCATCCGCGAAGCGCTCGATTACCTTATCGCCTCCAACCGCAAGGGCCTCGGTGACGACGTGCCGGAGTTCGAGAGCGGCGCGCTCGACGCCAACGGCAAGAATGTGGTGGTCATCGGTGGCGGTGATACCGCGATGGACTGTGTCCGCACCGCCGTGCGCCAGGGCGCCAAGTCGGTCAAATGTCTTTACCGCCGTGACCGCGCCAACATGCCGGGTTCTGTGCGGGAAGTGCAGAACGCCGAAGAAGAGGGCGTTGAATTTGTCTGGCTCTCGGGCCCGGAAGCTTTCCTTGGCGACAAGGAAGTTGAAGGCGTGCGTGCCTATGAGATGCGCCTCGGCGCACCAGATGCGACGGGCCGCCAAGCGCCCGAGCCGGTGCCGAACTCCAGCTTCACACTCGACTGCGAGCTTGCGATCCTCGCACTCGGCTTCGAGCCTGAAGACCTGCCTGCCCTCTTTGGCACGCCAGAACTTCGGGTCACACGCTGGGGCACAGTAACAGTCGACCATAAAACCATGATGAGCAATCTGGACGGTGTATTTGCGGCCGGCGACATCGTACGCGGCGCATCGCTTGTCGTTTGGGCCATCCGCGATGGCCGCGACGCGGCCGACCAGATCAAAACCTACCTGCGCGAACGCGCAACCGTTGCAGCGTAAAGAAGGGGAGCCAGACAATGCAGATGTATAACGAGCATGTACCGGGCCCCATCGGCCTTTATGACCCGGCGGACGAACATTCCTCCTGTGGTGTGGGCCTTGTTGCCGCGATGAACGGCAAACCCTCGCGCCGCGTGGTGCTGATGGGGATCGAGGCGCTTCAGGCGATCTGGCACCGTGGTGCGGTGGATGCTGACGGCAAAACCGGTGACGGCGCGGGCATCCACGTGGAAATCCCGCAGGAGTTCTTCAAGGAACACGTGCGCGCGACCGGCCACGTGCCCGCAGCAGGCCGTTTGGCCGTTGGCATGGTCTTCCTGCCGCGTGTGGACCTGTCGGCGCAGGAAGTGTGCCGTACCATTGTGGAAAAAGAGATCCTCGCCTTTGGCTATACCATCTACGGCTGGCGTCAGGTGCCGGTTGATATTGATGTGATTGGCCAGAAAGCCGAAAGCACCCGCCCCGAGATTGAGCAGATCATGATCGCCAACTCCAAGGGTGTGGACGAAGAAACGTTCGAGCGCGAGCTTTACCTCGTACGCCGCCGCATCGAATCTGCGGTGATCCGCGCGCAGGTCGGTGACTTCTATATCTGTTCGCTCTCGTGCCGCTCGGTCATCTATAAAGGGCTATTTCTGGCCGAACAACTTTCAACCTTTTACCCGGACCTTGAGGATGAGCGTTTTGTCTCCTCCTTCGCGATCTATCACCAGCGCTATTCCACCAACACCTTCCCGCAGTGGTGGCTCGCACAGCCCTTCCGCATGCTGGCGCACAACGGCGAGATCAACACCATCCGCGGCAACGTGAACTGGATGCGCAGCCACCAGATCCGTATGGCCTCCATCGCCTTTGGCGAAAACTCGGAAGACATCAAACCGGTAATCCCGAAAGGCGCGTCCGATAGCGCCGCGCTTGATGCGGTTTATGAAGTCATGGTGCGCGCAGGTCGTTCGGCACCGATGGTGAAAACACTACTCGTACCGGAAGCCTGGACCAACAAGGAAAGCATGCCCGAGGCGCACCGCGCCATGTATGCCTACACAAACTCGGTAATGGAGCCATGGGATGGCCCGGCAGCACTCGCCGCCACCGATGGCCGCTGGGTTGTCGCGGGCCTTGACCGGAACGGCCTTCGCCCCATGCGCTTCACTGTGACCAATGACGGTTTCCTTGTTGTGGGGTCCGAGACTGGCATGGTTGTGGTGGACGAAGAAGATGTGATGGAAAAAGGCCGCCTCGGCCCGGGTCAGATGATTGCGCTCGACCTGCAGGAAGGCCAATTCTATCACGACCGTGAAATCAAGGACAAACTGGCCGCCTCCCAGCCGTTTGAAGACTGGGTGCAGGATATCCGCGGCATTGACGAGCTGCCGGGGTTCCGTGGCCCTGAAGAACCCGCGTTTAAAGGCGAAGAACTTAAGCGCCGCCAAATTGTGGCGGGCCTCAGCCATGAGGACCTTGAGCTTATCCTGCATCCGCAGGTCGCGACCGCGAAGGAAGCCATCGGTTCGATGGGCGATGATACGCCGCTTGCGGTGCTGTCATCCAAATACCGCAACATGGCTCATTTCTTCCGCCAGAATTTCAGTCAGGTCACCAATCCGCCGATCGACAGCCTGCGTGAACACCGGGTGATGAGTCTCAAGACCCGTTTTGGCAACTTCGCCAACGTGCTGGATGGCGGCCACACGCAAGCCGGCGCCATCGTGCTTGATAGCCCGGTGATCTCGAACCGCGAGTGGAACACGCTTATTGAGCATTTCGGCGATGCCGCCCAAGTGATCGACTGTACGTTTGACGTGCATGGCGGCAAAGGAGCGCTCCGCGAAGCCATCGACCGTATCCGCCGCGAAGCCGAGGATGCGGTGCGGGCCGGTCGTGGTCACCTGTTCCTGACCGATGAAAATATCACCGAGGAACGCGCGCCGGTGCCGATGATCCTCGCGACCGGCGGCCTGCACACGCATCTGCTGAACGAAGGCCTGCGTACCTTCACCAGCCTGAATGTGCGCGCGAGCGAATGCCTGGATCCGCACTATTTTGCCGTGCTGATCGGCGCGGGTGCGACGACCGTGAACGCCTATCTGGCGCAAGACGCGATCGCGGACCGTCACGCCAAGGGCCTATTTGGTGACATGAGCCTCAATGACGCCATCTGGCGTGCGTCCGAGGCGATTGATCAGGGCCTGCTGAAAATCCTCTCCAAGATGGGTATTTCGGTTATCTCCTCCTACCGGGGTGGCAACAATTTCGAGGCACTCGGGCTCTCACGTTCGCTTGTCGCGGAGTTTTTCCCCGGCATGCCGACCAAGATTTCCGGGATCGGCCTTGCCGGTATCCAGAAGAAGGTGCTCGAGCAACACGCCAAAGCCTTTGCGGATGACGCGCTGGTGCTGCCGATTGGTGGCCTCTACCGCTACCGCCGCGGCGGTGAAGTGCATGCGCACGATGGCCAGCTTATCCACCTGCTGCAAAGTGCAGTTGGGCAGGACAACTATGCCAAATATCTCACCTATTCGCGTGGGTTGCATAAGCTACCGCCGGTGAACCTGCGTGATCTCCTGGATTTCCGTCGTCCGCCCAAGGGTATGCCGATTGATGAGGTGGAATCGATCACCCAGATCCGCAAACGCTTCATCACACCGGGCATGTCCCTTGGTGCGCTGTCGGTGGAAGCGCATGAAACGCTGGCCATCGCCATGAACCGCATCGGCGCCAAGTCGGTCTCCGGTGAGGGGGGCGAGGACAGCAAGCGCTACAAGCCCTATGAGAACGGCGATAATGCCAATAGCCCGATCAAACAGGTGGCCTCCGGCCGCTTCGGAGTGACGGCGGAGTATCTGAACGCCTGCGAAGAGCTTGAAATCAAGATCGCACAGGGCGCCAAGCCCGGCGAGGGCGGTCAGTTGCCCGGCTTCAAGGTGACGGAGATGATCGCAAAACTGCGCCACTCCACACCGGGCGTGACGCTTATCTCACCGCCGCCGCATCATGACATCTATTCGATCGAGGATCTGGCGCAGCTGATCTACGACCTGAAGCAGATCAACCCGCGCGCCAAAGTGTGCGTGAAGCTGGTTTCTTCGGCTGGTATTGGCACCATCGCGGCCGGGGTGGCGAAAGCGCATGCGGATGTGATCCTGGTCTCCGGCCATTCGGGCGGCACGGGCGCAAGCCCGCAAACCAGCATCAAATATGCTGGCACGCCGTGGGAAATCGGTCTTGCCGAGGTGAACCAGGTGCTGACCCTCAACGGTCTGCGCCACCGGGTGAAGCTGCGCACGGACGGCGGCATTCGCACCGGTCGTGACGTGGTGATCGCGGCCATGCTCGGCGCTGAGGAATATGGTGTCGGCACGGCGTCCCTCGTGGCGCTTGGCTGTATCATGGTGCGCCAGTGCCATTCGAACACCTGCCCTGTGGGCATCTGCACGCAGGATGAGGACCTCCGCAAGAAATTCGACGGCACGGCGGAGAAGGTTGTGAACCTCTTCAGCTTCATCGCTGAGGAAACCCGTGAAATCCTCGCGGAGCTCGGCGTCGAGAAGCTGGATGATATCATCGGCCGCACCGACCTGTTGCATCAGGTGAGCCGCGGTGCTGACCACCTTGATGACCTCGATCTGAACCCGCTTCTGGTGCAGGTTGGCGGGCGTTCGCACCGCTCCGTCTGCACGCTTGAAGGCCGGAACGAGGTGCCGGATTCGCTTGATGCCCGCATGCTCGAGGATGCCAGGGCGGTGTTCACCAAGGGTGAGAAAATGCAGCTCACCTATTCGGTGCAGAACACCCTGCGCGCCATCGGTACACGTTTCTCATCCGAGATCACGCGCACCTTTGGCATGTATGGCCTGAGGCCCGACCATGTGACCGTGCGGCTGCGTGGCTCGGCCGGTCAGTCGCTGGGTGCGTTTGCGGTGCAAGGCCTCAAGCTCGAGGTTGCGGGTGATGCCAACGACTATGTGGGCAAGGGCCTCTCGGGTGGCACCATCGTGGTGCGGCCATCGAACCGGGCATCCTTCAACTCGAAGGACAATACGATCATCGGCAATACCGTGCTGTATGGTGCAACCGCAGGCAAACTGTTCGCGGCGGGCCAAGCGGGTGAGCGTTTTGCGGTCCGTAACTCGGGCGCGAGCGTGGTGATTGAGGGCTGCGGTGCCAACGGCTGCGAATATATGACCGGCGGCACGGCGGTGATCCTGGGCTCCGTGGGTGACAACTTTGGCGCTGGCATGACCGGTGGCATGGCCTTCGTACTCGATGATGAAGGCACGCTCGAAGAACATGTGAACAACGACACGGTGCTTTATAGCCGCCTTGCCAGCGAACACTGGGAAACTGTGCTCAAGGCGCTCATTGAGGAACATGTGGCGGAAACCCATTCCCGTTGGGGCGCGACCGTGCTTTCGAACTGGGAGAGCAAACGCGGCATGTTCTGGCAGGTTGTGCCGAAGGAAATGGTGAACCGGCTTGAGCATCCAATCAGCGACGAAGCACTTGATGAGAAGCTGACAGCCTAGCGTACGAAAATATATTGCACGCGCCGTGCAAATTCCGAATTGGCGACCCCTGAAACATACGTTATGTAAGGGGTCGCCATGCCGACACTTTATCATCACTGGCTTAGTCCATCCGCTCGTTTTGTGCGCGTGCTTCTTGCCGAGAAGCGCGTTGATTTCACTTTGAAGCTGGAGCGGGAGTGGGAACGCAGGCCCGCATTCCTCGCACTCAACCCGGCCGGTGAAGTGCCGGTGCTGGTGATGGATGACGGCCACGCCTATTCAGGCACCATGGCAATCGCCGAATATCTTGAAGAAGTGATCCCGGAGCCGCCGATGCTGATCGGCGACGCGGATGAGCGCTATGAGATCAGGCGCCTCGTGGGCTGGTTCCACTCCAAAGTGGGCACGGAAGTTACGCGCCATACGGTGTCGGAGAAGCTGTTCAAACGTTTCCTTGGCATGGGCGAGCCGGATTCGGAAGCGATCCGCTGCGCGTCCCATAACCTGAAGGTGCACCTCAGATACATCACCTATCTGGCCGAACGCCGCCACTATCTGGCGGGCCAGCAATTCACCATGGCCGATGCCGCCGCTGCAGCCCACATTTCGGTTGTCGACTATTTTGGCGACATTAACTGGGAGCAGTGGCCGATGGTGAAAGAATGGTATGTGCGGGTGAAATCGCGCCGTTCGATCCGCGCGCTGCTCACGGACCGCATTACTGGCCTCACGCCGCCCAAACACTATCAGGAACTGGATTTCTAGGTGGCTGAGGGTCGAAGCTCTGGGCCCGGCGATATCCGCGCCGAGCTTGAAGCCAAAGCGACCGAGCTCGGGTTTGATGCCTTCGGCATCACCGAAGCCGAATTGCGCGCCGATGTGGCGGAATGGCTGCATGGTTTTGTCGCCGAAGGCCGCCACGGTACCATGGAGTGGATGGAAACACGCCTCCATCACCGCGCCAGCCCCCGCGCGCTATGGCCGAATGCCAAGTCCGCCATCATGCTGGGTGTCAACTATGGCCCCAAGGGCGACCCGCGCCTGCTATTGGACGCGCCCGAATACGGCAACATCTCGGTCTATGCGCGCGGCAAGGACTATCACGACATCATCAAGAAGCGCCTCAAGGCCTTTGCGCGCTGGATTGTGGAAAACTACGGCTGCGAGCTGAAGGTATTTGTGGACACCGCACCAGTGCCCGAGAAACCGCTGGCGTCTGCGGCTGGCCTTGGATGGCAGGGCAAACACACCAATATGGTCAGCCGCGAGTTTGGCAGCTGGCTGTTCCTTGGCGCGATTTATACCGATATGGACCTGGGCGCTGATAGCCCGCACCGCGACCAGTGCGGCTCCTGCCGCGCGTGCATGGACGCCTGCCCGACGGACGCTTTTCCCGCCCCCTATCAGATCGACGCGCGGCGCTGCATCTCCTACCTCACGATCGAGCATAAGGGCCCGATCGCTGAAGAGTTCCGCCGCGCGCTTGGCAATCGTATCTATGGCTGTGACGACTGTCTTGCTGCCTGCCCGTGGAACAAGTTCGCGCAAGCAAGCCATGAGGCTGCCTTCCATGCCCGTGTCGAGCTGGGTGCACCTGCGCTCGATGACCTTGTGGTACTTGATGATGCCAGCTTCCGCGAAGTCTTCTCCGGCAGCCCGATCAAACGCATCGGTCGTGACCGTTTTGTGCGCAATGTGCTTTATGCCATCGGCAACTCAGGCAACGCCGGGCACTTGCCAGCGGTTGATAATCTTTGCCATGATGCCAGTGAAGTCGTGCGCGACGCAGCCCTGTGGGCCAAGGCGCAGCTTGGGGGGAAGGCATGAAATTACCGGGATGGCGGCTTGGTGCCGCGCTTTTGATCGTCGTGTTGGCAGCGTGGTTCACATTCCGGCTGCCTGAAATACCAACACGCGTGGTGACAGCCGAAGTGGTGTCGCTCGAGGACCTCGAGGACGGCTGGCGCGTCATTACCGTCAGGTTCGAGGATGGCAGGCTGGAGCGTATTGAGACGCTTGTGCCCTTCTTCTTCAAGCCCGGCTACAAGGCCCGGGTCGGCATTTATGAGCGCGTCATCCTGCCCGACCACTATGACATTGTGGGCGACTGGACCGCAGTCCCTAATCCCTGATCAACATTACCGGCGTTGCGGCGGGGGGCTCAGCGCCTTGCCGGATAGCGCCGCTTTCGCCGTATTTGGGCCACTGGCTTGCCGCGATATAATAAATGCCGTCCTTGCCACTGACACCGAGGGTAGGCTCATCCCAGCCTTCAAGATTTTGCGCGAGCACCGTGATGCCGGTGATAGTGTCGCCGTCGATGTGCACTTCCGCAATACGCTGCGGGTTCACGCCATTCTGGATCGCGATCAGGCGGCCTTTGTGCGCCACGAGCCCGTCAATACCGAGGAGGGAAGCGTTTGTGGGCGCATCCATTAAAGTCGCCTCGCCTGACTTTTCATCCAGCTTCCAGATGCCGCGACCATAGTCGGCGAGATAGAGGCCTTCGCCCTTAAGTTCGGCTATGCCCTGCGGGCTCATGAAGCCTGAATGGCTGAAGGCAGCCACAAGGGTGTCACCCTCAACCCGGTATATCTTTTTACCCTGCGCATCGCTCACATAGATGATGCCGTCAGCGGTGACGGTGAGGTCAGCAATCTGCTGGCCTTCGGTGCCATCAGGCAGGACCCAAACTTTCAGCACGTCGCCCGTCGTGGGGTTGATTTTCGCGAGGCCTGTTTGTCCTTCGTCTTTCACGTAGCCGGGTGTCTGTTCCACCCGCGCGAAGGTCGCATAAAGGCTTCCGTCATGCATGGTCATGCCAAAGAGGCTGCCAAATTCATGGTCCTTGGCGTCTACGACCATGGTCGCTTCATGGCCCTTCATCCGGTAAATGCCGCCTGACACCACGGTGCCAACGTACATCGTGCCGTCTGTCGCCAGCGCAATGCCTTCCACGAGGTGCAGGTCGGCGGGCAGTGGGGTGTCGATATCAGCCGTTCCAATGGTACGGGTGTTATGCTTGAAAGCCGCTTCCAGCGACTGCCATGCGGCAGGAGTAACGGCTTCCTTTACCTTGACCTGAATTTCCTCGCCCGGGACCAGCCCAAGTGCTGCATAAGCCCTGAGTACCTCCGCCGCGCGTTGGCCGTCGCCGGTTGACGCCGCAAGATATGCCACATTGCCAAGCAGGCCAGGATGTGTGGGGCGGAACGACAGCGCTTCCTCCATCGCCGCGAGGGCTGCACCCAGGTCACCGGCGCGGAAAGCCTCGCCACCTTTGGCGCGCGCTGCCTGGCTTGCTGCAAAGGCCGCTTCATCCTCTACCGCGGTGGGCAAAGCAGGCACTGAAAGGCTTAGGGTAAGGGCAACGGCTAACCATTTATTCATAGCTTGGTCCTATCTTGCATGACCAACGGGGACTCGAGGAAGTTTTAGCAGTATGAAGCCAGAAGTCAGTGATAGCAAAGGCCCTGAGTCAAGCCGGTTGCGGCAGGACGATTATCAGGCGCGCACGTTTGCCCTGGCGGACCTCGCCGCGAATGCGAGAGGTGACGCTGCCCTCACGCGGTTTTCGGCCATTTCCCAGCATTGGGGCGCGGGCATCACACCGCATAAGAAAGCGCTCAAGTTCCAGCACTTTGTTGGCTGGCATGCCCGCATGGTTGTGTCTGACCTGCCGGAATGTGGTGATCTCCGGTTCCGTATAATTGGCGACAGGGTGATGGATATGTTCGGCCATCGCTTTGGCCCGGGGCACCGCTTCTCTGACCTGCCGCACGTGACGTTCGATGACTATGCCGAGTATTTCAAGGCTATACGGGCGGGCGGTGCCTATGGTCGTTATTCGGGGGTCATCCCGTTTGCGGGCCAGGACCACCAGTCGTTTGAGGTGCTTGACCTGCCAGCGGCGGACGAGGAAGGCCAGACGGCCTTCCTGTTCAGTTTTTTCTATCTCGGTCGGGTGCGCTAGTTAGGCGGAGCGACGCTTGAGTGGCTGATTGCCGCCAACTTTTGCCTTGCGCGGCTTGCCAAATGCAGGCTTGCCAGCCTTGCCCATCGGCTTGCCACCGGTTTTGCCGACGTGTTTTTTGGCTGCGCCCGGTTTGCCACCAGCAAAATCACCAGCTTTTTTGCCGCCTTTGGGGCTGAATTTGCCAGCGGGCTTGGAGAAGGTCTTGCTGTCGTCCGACTTGCGGCCTTCAGGTTTGCGGCCTTCACCTTTCCAGTCGTCCGAACGTTTACCCTCGGTCTTCCAGCCGCCTTCGCGTTTTCCTTCGGTCTTCCAGCCGCCATCGCGCTTGCCTTCGGACTTCCAGTCGCCCTCACGTTTGCCGTCAGACTTCCAGTCACCGCCGCTGCGTTTGCCGTCAGACTTCCAATCGCTGGCACGTTTGCCTTCGCCTTTTTTCGCGAACGGCTTGTCGCCAAACGGTTTGTCACCGCGTTTGCCTTTACCGGCGCCTTTCGCAAAGTTGCCCTTGCCGAAACCACCTTTGGCGCCGCGCGAACCCGGACGGGCAGATGGCTTGAACTTCTTGCGCTCGATCACCAGCGGGAACGGGTTGTTCTGCTCAACCTCGATTTCCATCTTGATCAGGCGTTCGATGGCTTTCAGAAGGCCAAATTCGCCTTTGGAGCAGAAGGTGAAAGCTTCGCCAGACTTGCCGCCGCGGGCCGTACGACCAATGCGGTGCACGTAGGATTCAGCTTCAACCGGCACGTCAATATTGAACACGTGGCCGATGTCCTTCACGTCGATGCCACGCGCGGCCACGTCGGTCGCCACGAGGAAATCCGTGCGGTCGGTCTTGAAGGAGCGGATGATACGCTCACGCTGGCGCTGCTGTTTGTCGCCGTGGATCGACTGCGCGTTCAGGCCTTGCTCAAGCATATAGTCCGCCAGCTCATCAGCTTCGCGCTTGGTGCGCACGAAGATGAGCGACTTCGATACCTTGTGCTCTTCGATCATGTGGAGCAGGAGGTCATGTTTCTTGTCATACGGCACGAACAGGACCTTGTGGGTCAGGTTGTCTGCCACCGTGGCTTCGCGGGCGACCTCGATATGCTCGGGATCGGTCAGCAAGGAGCCAGCCAGCTCACGGATACGGTGGTCCATGGTGGCTGAGAACATGACCGACTGGTGGTCGTTCATCATTTTGGCTGCGATACCGCGTACATCGTCAACAAAACCCATGTCGAGCATGCGGTCAGCCTCGTCGAGCACGAAATAGCTGGCTTCATCAAGATAGATGTTGCCTTGTTTCATGTGGTCAATAAGGCGGCCCGGCGTCGCGACCAGAATGTCCACACCGCGGCGCAGGATATGGGTCTGGGTGCGGTAAGGCGCGCCACCGAAAATGGTGCAGTTCTTGAGCTCGGTGAAGCGGGTGAGGGCTTTCACGGTCTCGGAAATCTGCAGGGCAAGCTCGCGTGTCGGCGCAAGGATAAGCGCGCGTGGCATGCCGCTTTTCGGCTTGTCTTCATAGGTCATCAGGCGCTCAACCATCGGCACCACAAATGCCGCGGTCTTGCCGCCGCCGGTTTGTGCGATACCAATAACGTCCTGGCCTGCCATCAAGGTCGGGATGGTGGCAGCCTGAATTTCGGTGGTGGTGGTAAAGCCGAGATCGTCAATAGCACGAAGTACTGGCGCACTGAGGCCCAGTGTACTGAAGTCAGTCATAAATGTCCTAGCATCGGTTAAGGCCCCCATTCAGGGGCGTTTATCAACTGGCGGAACGCCTTTTCCTTAACCGCTAGTAGTAGGGACGGGGCTTTTTCGCCGGTCCCGGGACACTTATGGTCTTGTGCGACTTCGCACGGAAACTTCGTTCATATGGGCCGGTCATCCGACCCCTTCGCCGCTGGCCCATCAGGGGCCGCGATCAATTTCGCCGCGCGCTCTATGACGGCTGAACGCGCAAATGTCAAGAAATCTGTGCAGGAGCTGTGTCGAATGTGTGCAGGATATGCGCAAAAAGTGCGCACAGTTTGCGCGAAGGCTGCGCAAGCCCGCTACTGATTGCTACGCGCGGCGTCGGTGACCATTTCAGGTAGCGCCATGCTGGCAGCACCGATGATGGGGCCATGGCCATATTCATCATGGATGAGGATGGCAACATGGTCTGCACCCGCGGTGCGGCCGTCTTCAAGGTTGAGGCTCAGCGACCGCGCGCTACCGTTCCAGTCCATGTCGATCACATCGGATGCACGCACCACATTGGTATAGTGCAGGCGGCGACCCGCGTTTTCACCGTCGCCGATCTCAACCTCGGCGTCGGCAAGGTACCAGACCACGCGGATGGAAGCGGTTCCCTTGAAGGCGCCCGCTGGCAACATGACGGAGAGCGTATCACCCGCGGGCACCAGTTCGGGCGTCAGCCACATATGGTTGATTTCCCGCGCCTTGTTGATGGCGGCGCGCACTTTCTCGGGCTTCGAGCCGACACATTGTACCCGGCCGTCCACAATCATCTGCGGGGTGAAGACACCGCCGCGGCCAAGGCGCTTGTTATAGGCGGCCTGGCGCATGGCATTGTGGGGGTGGGCAAAGGTATCTTCCCAGCCGAGGCGGTCCCAATAGTCGACCGGCCAAGAGAGCGTGAGCACGCCGGGGCGGTCGCGCATCGACTTGAGCGCCGCGTCAGCGGGCGGGCAGGACGAACAGCCCTGGCTCGTGAAAAGCTCCACGACGGTCAGGCGGTCGTCATCGTCCGCATGTGCGACACCCAAGGCAGTCGTGAGGCTGCCGAGGACAATAATAGCTGCTGTTAACCACTTTCTCATGTTTCTAACTTACGAAGAGTGTAGGTCACTTGCCAATCACCTGTATGTGAGTATGGAACGCTATAAACGATGGACAGCCTGGATTTAACAAAAAAAACGTTCGGCGCAGTGACGGCACACCATGATGCGGGGGAAACCTCCCCGGTGAGGACAGTAAAGCGGGAGCACGGAGAGCTGCTGTTTTACGCCATTCAAGGTGAACTGCCGGCCATTCCCGCCTTTGAACATATTCTCAAGCTCTATAGCCTCAAGCGCGAGGGCGCGGTCATGCCCTGCCGCAAGGCTTTCAGCTTCCGCGACATGCGCGGCTGGCACTCGAGCTTTTTCCTCATCGACTTCGAGAGCGACCTGTCGGACGGCAGGGTCAGCATCCTCGGCGAGATGTACCGCACACTCTTCAGCGGCATCCTGCGGCAGAACATGCGGGTGTCGGAAATGAAAAGCGAGGCGCTTGAAGGTGTCTCGGGCTATTTCCGCGACCTGCTGACCGGGCCCTACGTGGGCCGCTACCGGGGCAATGTACCCCATGCGGGGCGCGAGCATGTGGCGGTGGATATCCTCGACCTGCCGGTCCTCGATGAAAAAGGCGAACCGCGCTACCTGATGTCCTTTGTGCGCGAGATCCCCAAACGCACCAGCATCCTGCGCGGTGTGGCCGTGGGGCAATAGCCCCGGCAAAAGCCAGCAACCAACCGGCAACAAAAAAGGCGACCAACTGGTCGCCTTTTGTCGTTTGATGCCTTTGGTGCCTCAGGAAGCGAGGCGGCGCAGCACATAGTGCAGGATGCCGCCATTTCGGTAGTAGGCCACCTCGTCCTCGGTATCGACACGGCAGAGCACGGTGATCTCTTTTTTGCTGCCGTCGGCATAGTGGATCATCACCGTCACGTCCTGGCGCGGTTTGATGGTGCCCTCAATACCGGTGATATCGAAGATTTCCGTGCCGACAAGACCGAGCGACTCGCGACTGTCCCCTTCCCCGAACTGCAGCGGCAGCACACCCATGCCGACGAGGTTGGAGCGGTGGATACGCTCGAAGCTCTCCACCAGTACGGCTTTGACACCAAGGAGGTTGGTGCCCTTGGCCGCCCAGTCACGGCTTGAACCGGTGCCGTATTCCTTGCCGCCGATGACCACAAGCGGGGTGCCCGCTTCCTGATATTTCATCGAGGCGTCATAGATGCTCATTACCTCGCCCGACGGCTGGTGCGTGGTCCAGCCGCCCTCGGTGCCCGGCGCCATAAGGTTCCGCAGCCGAATGTTGGCGAATGTGCCGCGCATCATCACTTCATGGTTGCCGCGGCGCGAGCCGTAGCTGTTGAAGTCCACAACCGCCACGCCTTTCGACTGCAGGTACTGGCCCGCCGGGCTGTCCGGCTTGATCGAGCCTGCGGGGCTGATGTGGTCGGTGGTGATGCTGTCACCAAGGAGCGCAAGCGGGCGCGCGCCGATGATGTTCGAGGTGTCGGCCACTTCCGTGCTCATGCCCTCAAAATAAGGTGGGTGCTGCACATAGGTGGACTTGGCGTTCCACTCGTAGGTTTTACCTTCCGCGACCGGGATGGCCTGCCACTCCGGCGTGCCGGTGAACACATCCGCGTAGCGTTCGATGAACATGTCGCGGGTGAGCGAGGCGGCGATGGCGTCCGCCACTTCCTTGTTCGATGGCCACAGGTCACGCAGGTAAACGTCATTGCCGTCCTTGTCCTGCCCGAGCGGCTCGGTGGTGATATTGATGCGGATAGAACCGGCAATCGCATAGGCCACCACAAGCGGCGGGGAGGCCAGATAGTTGGCCTTCAGGTCCTGGCTCACACGGCCTTCGAAGTTGCGGTTGCCCGAGAGTACACTCACGCAGACCATGTCATTCTCATTGATGGTCTTGGAGATGGGGCCATCCAAGGGGCCGGAGTTGCCGATACAGGTGGTGCAGCCATAGCCCACAAGGTTGAAACCAAGTGCGTTCAGATGCTCGGTCAGGCCCGCTTTATCAAGATAGTCGGTCACGACCTGGGAGCCGGGCGCGAGCGAGGTTTTGACCCATGGCTTGCGGGTCATACCCAGCTCGTTCGCTTTCTTGGCGACCAGCCCTGCCGCGATCAGCACACCGGGGTTCGAGGTGTTGGTGCAGCTTGTGATAGCCGCGATGCACACATCACCACTTTTCAGCTTGTAGTCTTCGCCGTCAACGGCAAATTCGCGCGCGCTGTCCTTGCCGAAGGAGGTGAGAACCTTGCCAAACTCTGCTGCGGCATTTGCCAGTTCCACCCGGTCCTGCGGGCGTTTGGGGCCAGCGAGCGACGGTTTGACGGTGGAGATATCGAGTTCCAGTGTGTCTGTGAACACCGGGTCGGGCGCGCTTGCGTCCCGCCACATGCCCTGCTCTTTGGCGTAGGCCGCCACAAGCGCGATGGTCTCCGCATCGCGGCCGGTGAAATGCATATAGTCAAGCGTTTGCTGCGAGATCGGGAAGAAGCCACAGGTGGCGCCGTATTCCGGCGCCATGTTGGCGATGGTGGCTTGGTCTGCGATCGTCAGTTGGTCGAGGCCGCTACCGTAAAATTCGACAAATTTGCCCACCACGCCGCGTTCGCGCAGCATCTGCACAACCGTCAGCACAAGGTCGGTCGCGGTGATGCCTTCCTGCAGCTTGCCGGTGAGTTTGAAACCGACCACTTCGGGGATCAGCATGGACACGGGCTGGCCGAGCATGGCGGCCTCTGCCTCGATGCCGCCAACACCCCAACCGAGCACGGCAAGGCCGTTCACCATGGTGGTGTGGCTGTCGGTGCCCACGCAGGTGTCAGGGTAGGCAAGTGTGCGGCCATTCTCTTCGGACGTCCACACCGCTTTGGCGAGATATTCGAGGTTCACCTGGTGGCAGATGCCGGTGCCGGGCGGTACAGCGGAGAAATTGTTGAAGCTCTTCTGGCCCCATTTGAGGAACTCGTAGCGCTCCGCGTTACGCTGCATCTCAAGGTCCACGTTCTGCTTGAACGCCATCGGCGTGCCGAACTTGTCCACCATGACCGAGTGGTCGATCACAAGGTCACACTGCGCCAGCGGGTTGATCTTCTCCGGGTCGCCGCCCATCGCGGCCATGGCGTCGCGCATGGCGGCGAGGTCCACCACGGCGGGCACGCCGGTGAAATCCTGCATCAGCACGCGGGCCGGGCGGTAGGCAATCTCGTGGTCCGAGCGCCGCTCTTTCTGCCAGTCAGCGAGCGCCTGAATGTCTTTCGTGGTGACGGACGTGCCGTCCTCATAGCGTAGCAGGTTTTCGAGCAGCACCTTCAGGGTATAGGGAAGGCGCGAAATGTCGCCGATATGCTCGGCTGCGGCCTTCAGGCTGTAATAATCATATTCCCGGCCGCCTACGGTGAGGGTGCGGCGGGTCTTGAGTGTGTCATTGGAAACGGATGCCATGTGATCAATCACTCCACTTAAAAGAGTTGACGTAGGCCGATTTGGCGCCGGGGAAAGCCCAAAAATTGGCCGAAAACTTATGTTTTTCGGGCCGAACTATCTTGCATGCAAGGGGCTGTTGAAATAATATCCGCGCCGGCCCGCTTTTCCCTTGCTCAGCACTCCAGTCTGTGGCCCGGGTTTCAAGCTTCATCTAACACTTTTTGTCAGGATAGTCATGGGTTTGTACACCGAATATTTGAACGAGATCGAGACGCGCAAAAGCCAGGGGCTGAATCCGAAGCCTATTGAGGATGCCGCGCTCGTTGAAGAAATCATCGCCCAGATCAAGGACGAGGGGAACGCGCACAGGAAAGCGTCTCTCGAGTTTTTCATCTACAATACGCTGCCGGGCACCACGAGTGCGGCTGGCGCGAAAGCCCGCTTTCTGAAGGAAATCATCCTCGGTGAGGCTGTTGTTGCTGAAATCACGCCGGACTTTGCGTTTGAGCTTCTCTCGCACATGAAGGGTGGCCCGTCGATTGAGGTGCTGCTGGATCTTGCGCTTGGTGATGACGCAGCCGTAGCTGCCAAGGCAGCGGACGTGCTGAAGTCGCAGGTTTTCCTCTATGAAGCCGACACCGACCGTCTGGCCGCAGCCTTCAAGGCGGGCAACGCGGTGGCGAAAGACATTCTCGAGAGCTATGCGCAGGCTGAGTTCTTCACCAAGCTGCCGGCCATTGACGAGACCATCAAGGTCGTGAGCTACATCGCGGCCGAAGGCGACGTGTCGACCGACCTTCTCTCGCCCGGCAATCAGGCGCACTCGCGCTCGGACCGTGAGCTGCACGGCAAGTGCATGATCTCCCCCGAGGCGCAGGCTGAAATTCAGGAGCTTCAGCGCAAGCACCCGGACGCCCGCGTGATGCTGGTGGCCGAGAAAGGCACCATGGGCGTAGGCTCAAGCCGTATGTCGGGTGTGAACAACGTGGCACTCTGGACCGGCAAACAAGCCAGCCCCTATGTGCCGTTCGTCAACATCGCGCCGATCGTTGGTGGCACCAACGGCATCTCGCCGATCTTCCTGACCACCGTGGGTGTGACCGGCGGTATCGGCCTCGACCTCAAGAACTGGGTCAAGAAAACGGGCGCCGACGGCAAGCCGGTGCTGGATGCCAACGGCGACCCGGTGCTCGAGCAGGTCTACTCGGTCGAGACCGGCACGGTCTTCACCATCAACACCAAAACCAAGAAGCTTTACGACGCGTCGGGCGAAAAAGAGCTGGTGGACATTTCCTCCGCGCTGACCCCGCCGAAGGTGGAATTCATCAAGGCTGGCGGTTCCTACGCCGTTGTGTTCGGCAAGAAGCTGCAGACGTTCGCGGCCACCACGCTCGGTGTGGACGCGCCGCGTGTGTTTGCGCCGTCCAAGGAAGTCTCGCACGAAGGCCAGGGCCTGACGGCGGTTGAAAAAATCTTCAACAAAAACGCGGTGGGCGTTGCCAAGGGCAAGGTTCTGCACGCGGGCTCGGACGTGCGCGTGAAAGTGAACATCGTGGGTTCGCAGGACACCACGGGCCTGATGACCGCGCAGGAACTTGAAGCCATGGCCGCCACGGTGATCTCACCGACGGTGGACGGCGCGTACCAGTCCGGCTGTCACACGGCTTCCGTGTGGGACAGCAAGGCGCAAGCCAACATCCCCAAGCTCATGAGCTTCATGAACAAGTTCGGCCTTATCACCGCGCGCGACCCGAAGGGCGAATACCACGCGATGACGGACGTGATCCACAAGGTGCTCAATGACATCACCGTGGACGACTGGTCGGTCATCATCGGTGGTGACAGCCACACCCGGATGTCGAAGGGCGTTGCCTTTGGTGCGGATTCGGGCACCGTGGCGCTTGCGCTTGCGACCGGCGAAGCCACCATGCCGATCCCGGAATCGGTGAAGGTAACTTTCAAGGGTACGCTCAAGTCGCACATGGACTTCCGTGATGTGGTGCACGCGACTCAGGCCCAGATGCTGAAGGAATTTGGCGAGAACGTCTTCCAGGGCCGCGTGATTGAAGTTCATATCGGTACGCTGATTGCCGATCAGGCCTTCACCTTCACTGACTGGACCGCCGAGATGAAGGCAAAAGCCTCCATCTGTATCTCCGAAGATGCGACGCTGATCGAATCGCTCGAGATCGCAAAAAGCCGTATCCAGATCATGATCGACAAGGGCATGGACAATGCGGCAGGTACGCTCAAGGGCCTGATCGCGATTGCGGACAAGCGTATCGCCGAGATCAAATCGGGTGAGCGCCCGGCGCTGCAGCCTGATGCCAACGCCAAATACCACGCCGAGTTTGTGGTCGACCTCGACCAGATCGTTGAGCCGATGATCGCCGACCCGGACGTGAACAACGCGGACGTATCCCGCCGCTACACGCACGACACCATCCGCCCGGTTTCCTTCTACAAGGGTGAGAAGAAAGTCGATCTCGGCTTCGTCGGTTCCTGCATGGTGCACAAGGGCGACATGAAAATCGTCGCGCAAATGCTCCGGAACATCGAGAAGCAGAACGGCAAGGTGGAGTTCAAGGCCCCGCTCGTGATCGCGCCGCCAACCTATAACATCGTTGACGAGCTGAAGGCCGAAGGCGACTGGGAAGTGCTGCAAAAATACGCGGGCTTCGAGTTTGACGACAACGCACCCAAGAACAAGGCCCGCACCCAGTATGAAAACACGCTCTATCTCGAGCGTCCGGGCTGTAACCTTTGCATGGGCAACCAGGAAAAGGCCGAGAAGGGCGACACCGTGATGGCGACCTCGACCCGCCTGTTCCAGGGCCGCGTTGTGGAAGATTCTGCTGAGAAGAAGGGCGAGTCGCTCCTCGCCTCTACGCCTGTTGTGGTGCTCTCCACCGTTCTCGGTCGCACACCGAAGATCGAAGAGTATGAAGCGGCGGTTGAGGGCATCAACCTCACCAGCTTTGCACCGCCGCTTGGCAAGCCGCCAGTGACGGGCGCGCACCACTAGGCGCCTGCAAACGCAAGAAATCCGGACCGGCAGTGCACAGTTTGCGCTGCCGGTTTTCTTTTGCGCACGCCTCAAATGAGGCAGCAATTGGCACGCCGTGCGCCAAACTCACCCTATTTCCTTCATTTTCCTGCCTCAATAGGCCAGCACATTGGCGTCATAGAAAAAGAACAGCCAAAGGCAGGATAGAAAAATGACAGACTTCACGACGGCAGAATATCTGCTCTCCATCGCCCTTCTCGCTATCTCTTTCGCGGGTTTTGCGCATACGCGCTTCCAACTGGCCCGCCGTCGCGGCTGAGGGTTCGGCGCGCTCTCATATTGACAGTCCCTCACCGCCGCCGCATGGTCTGCCCGAACGGAATGGGGAAGACTGATGGCCAGGGCCTATATCTGCGATCCGTGCCTTGTGCACATGGGCGGGCACCCGTCGGTATGGGCCGCGCATTTTGCCTCGGTTTTTCGCGAGCAAGGCATAGACGCCACCATCTACAGCCATGGACACTTTGAACCAAAGGAGCTCGGCGGGGTGCCGGTGGTCCGACAGTTCACCCGCACCGCCTGGCATGACGATGACACGACCGATATCCTGAAAAACTGGGACAATTATTTTGTCAACAACCGCCGCATGACCGAAGACATGACGCGGCTCTCGCAGGGTATCCACCTGACGGATGACGGCAATTTTGCGGCCCCCGCAGCGCCGATGACATCAGACGACGTGGTGGTTTTCACGACCATCATCGAACAGCAGCTCGCCGGTGTGATCAGTTGGTTCTACAAGCTCGACCCATGCCAGCGGCCGACGGTGCTCTGTTACCTCATGGGCCCAAGTGGCTGTGTGCTTGACCCCGCAAGCGGCGAAGCCTCGATCTACAGCCTCGATACCGCGCGGTTTTACAAGCTCGCCTTCCGCGAGGTGGACAGCAAGCCGGACCGGTTCCATTTTTTTGCGCTCGGGCAAAGCCACGCCGCGCAATACAGCTATCTGCGTGGCAAACCTGTGCCGACCTACCCGGCGCTCAATACCGCGATCCAGCCCGACCGTTCGCTCAGGCCTGCGCCGGTCAAGAACCTGCTTCTGTATGCTGGGGCCTCAACCCCGAGGAAGGGCGCGCCGCTGCTGCCGGAAATTGTCGACGCGCTTGCGCCCCGCTATCCGGACTGGCAGATGTTGGCGCAGCTTGGCGACGATGTTATGACCAAACAAGGGCTTGAGCTGCACGAGCGGCTTGCCGAAAGGCACAAGGCGTTTGAGAATTTCAGCTATGTGCCACGTGTGCTCAATGCGGAGAATTATTGCCGTCTCTTCAATGCGGCCGAGATCGTTCTGATCCCCTATGATCCGGCGGGGTATTTCAACTTTTCCTCTGGTATCGTATGGGAGGCGGTGGCCACGGCCAACATTCTTGTGGTGCCGGCAAATTGCTGGCTCGAGCATGAGGCTCGGCGGCTTGGTGCCGCTTTTGTCACCTTCGGCACTCATGACGCCTCATCCATCGCCGAGGCCGTAAGCAAGGCTATAGCCAGAGCGCCAAAGGACCGGCAGCAGCGGATCGAGGCGGCACTGGCCTTCAAGAATGAGAACCGGCCCGAAGGCCTCATTGAGCAGATTTCTGCGCATTGGCAACCGGCTTGATGCCGGCGACGCAGCGCGGTGCCGGGCCTTCGTCGCAATAATTCGCGCCTCGTTCGTGTAATCTTAACCTTTGCTCTTTAGGCTCGTTCTCGGTGATGGGTTGAGATGGAGGGACGGCAGATGCACATGGCAGGCAACTGGACCTTACTGCTACTCTCGCTTTTTGTCGCACTTCTGGGCATTGAGCTGTTTGCCGGATTTTCCGGGTTGCCGCTGGCGCTCGGCTACAGCGCGCTTGCGCTTGCGTTCTTGCCGCTGTCGGCGCGCATACGTCTGCCGGTCTTTGCCGTGGCAAGCGTGGCGATTCTGCTGCACAGTGTCACCGTCGCCGGCGAATGGCGCACCTATATGCTGGCGTTCAATATTTTCCTCGCGCTCGTCCTAGTGTTCCTGCACCACCTGCTGGCGCAAAGGCGCAGCAGCCAGCTTGAGCGCAGCCAGGCGCAGCTTGATGCGCTGTGGAATTCAATCGTCGAGGGCCTTGTGGTGATTGACGCCAAGGGCAACATCGCATCGGTCAACCCGGCGGCAGAACGAATTTTCGGGTATGGCGAATATGAACTTCTGGATCGCAACGTGAAGGTCCTGATGCCGGACCGCTACGCCACGGGACACGACGGTTACCTCAGTGCCTACCTCAAGACCGGCGACGCCCAGATCATTGGTATCGGGCGACAGGTGGAAGGCAGGCGCAAGGATGGCACGGAATTTCCGCTCTATCTGGCCGTGAATGAGTTCAAGGTGGAGGGCGAGACGTTTTTTGGCGGCATCCTGAGGGACATGACGGTGGAGCACGCTGTCAGGCAGGAGCTGGTTGCAGCGAAGGAAGCGGCCGAAAACGCCAACCGCGCCAAGACAGTTTTCCTCAGTTCCATCAGCCATGAGGTGCGCACCCCCCTGAACGCCATCCTCGGGTTTGCCCAGTTGATGGATCTTGGTGACCGCCATGAGCTTTCCGACAAACAGCGCGAATATCTTGGCCATATCACCAAAAGCGGGGAAAACCTGCTCTCGCTTATCAATCAGGTGCTCGATCTCGCGCAGCTTGAATGTGGCGAGGTACACCTGAGTGTCGAGGGGGTCGCGGTACAGGCCGTGCTGGGCGAAACCCTTGATATGCTGGCGCCACTTGCAGCCCAGTATGAGGTGGGCCTGGAGCCTATTCGCGGCATGGCAGATGAACAGGCCGTGCGCGCGGATCGGGTACGCTTCCAGCAGGCGCTCCACAACATCATTTCGAATGCGATCAAATATAACCGTCGCGGCGGAACGGTCGCGGTGGAGGTTTCACAGCCGCTACCGGGCGTCCTGCGCACATCTGTCATCGACACTGGTGGCGGCATTCCTGAGGACCGCTGGGAGCAACTGTTTGAACCCTTCAACCGCCTGGGACGTGAGGCATCGGTTATCGACGGCTCGGGCATTGGCCTCACCGTCTCAAGAACGGTGGTCGAGGCCATGGGCGGCAAGATCGGCCTGTCGAGTGAGCTTGACAAGGGAACGCGGTTCTGGATCGACCTGCCGGTCGTGAAGGAAAAGACACGGCGCGGCACGCCTGAGGATGCGGTGACCGAAATGAAGGTCCAGCGCCGTGTGGCCCCCGCGCGACAGGGGCTGTCGACTATCCTTTATATTGAGGACAACCCGGCGAACACCGAGTTGATGCAGCAATTCCTTGGCGACATTGCGGGCATCAATCTCATTACTGTGCTGACAGCGGAAGACGGCATCGCTGTCGCGCGCGACCGCAAGGTGGACCTGATCCTGATGGACCTCAATTTGCCGGGCATGGACGGTTTCGAGGCGCAGTTCGCGCTGTCAGCAGATGAAAAAACCCGCAACATCCCGGTGATTGCGGTCAGCGCGGACGTGAATTCAAAAACCATCCAGCGCGCGATGAACTCGGGCTTCCGCCGCTTCATCACCAAGCCTTTCAACCTCAAGGAGGCACATCAGGCCATTATCTCTGTTTTGCCGCCACCCGACAGCGGCCGCTAAGGGGTTTCTGCCTTGATCGAAAGCGCGTGGATCGGGCCCTTGAGCTCTTCTTTGAGGGCATCCATCACCATACGCTGACGTGCAACCCGGCTCTGGCCCTCAAAGGCGCTGGAGCGAATCACCACTCGAAAATGGCTCTCGCCGCCTTCCCGGAAACCGGCATGGCCGCGGTGGCCCTCGGATTCGTCAATCACTTCAAGGTGAGTGGGCGCAAGCGCATCGCGCAGTTTTTTTTCGATGGTGTTGGTGACTTCACCCATATTCGACTTACTTTCCTATTGTGCGTGACTGCCATGAATACGCTTGTGCGGCCTATGGCCACAACATTAAATGCGCTGTTTCATATTGACCCAGTCACTGGTAAACCCAAGATGCATTCCTTAGAATGGTTATCAAAAGTCTTTTAACAAGAGGATAGAGTTGATGAGCGCTGCTGCGGCCGAAAAGCTTCCAAGCCTGACCCTGCCAGAAAAGAAAGTCTCCGTACGGGAGGTCTTTGGCCTTGACCTGGACATGGAAGTGCCAGCCTTCGGGGAGCGTACGGAACATGTGCCGGACGTGGACCCGACGTATGTGTTCGACCCCGACACCACGCTCGCTATCCTCGCAGGGTTCGCTCACAACCGCCGCGTGATGATCCAGGGTTATCACGGCACGGGTAAATCCACGCACATCGAGCAGGTGGCTGCGCGCCTCAATTGGCCCACCATCCGTGTGAACCTTGATAGCCACATCAGCCGGATCGATCTTGTCGGCAAGGACGCCATTGTGCTGCGTGACGGCAAGCAGATCACCGAATTCCAGGAAGGTATCCTGCCGTGGGCGCTGCAGAGCCCGACGGCAATTGTTTTCGACGAATATGATGCCGGCCGCCCGGATGTGATGTTCGTGATCCAGCGTGTGCTCGAAGTTGAAGGCAAGCTGACGCTTCTCGACCAGAACCGTGTGATCCGCCCACACCCGGCCTTCCGCATTTTCGCGACCGCAAACACCGTTGGCCTTGGTGACACCACCGGGCTTTACCACGGTACGCAGCAGATCAACCAGGGCCAGATGGACCGCTGGAACATTGTGGCCACGCTCAACTACCTGCCGCACGACACGGAAACCGACATCATCATCGCCAAGGAACCGGGCTATGACACCGATGAAGGCCGCAAGGCCATTTCCAACATGGTGCGGGTTGCGGATCTCAGCCGTACCGGCTTCATGGCGGGCGATATCTCGACCGTGATGAGCCCGCGGACCGTGCTCACCTGGGCGCAGAACGCTCGCATCTTTGGTGATGTTGGCTTTGCCTTCCGGGTCAGTTTCCTCAACAAATGTGACGAGGCGGAGCGCACCATCGTGGCTGAATATTACCAGCGCGCCTTCGGCGAAGAACTGAAGGAAAGCGCCAGCAATCTCGTTGTGAACGCCTGATCATGCGGCATGGGTCCCGAGTATAAGGTAATCTGAATGGCCGACGGCAGCCAAAACCCCAAAGAAGCTTTCGAGCACGCGCTCGCCGCCACGGCGCGCGCGGTGGCGGAGGACAAGGGACTTGAAGTCAAGTTCACCGCCGACGTGCCGGGCTATGTCTCGGGTGAAATGCGCATCTCGCACCTGCCGCACAAGGTGCGCATGAGCGATGTTGCCGAAGTGCGCGGCCAGGCGGACAGTTATGCGCTCCAGCACCGTCATCATGACGCCAAGCTTCATGCCAAACTGGCACCCGGCGGCGCCATTGGCCGTGCCATCTTTGATGCGGTTGAACAGGCCCGTTATGAAGCCATCGGCGCACGCGCCATGGAAGGGGTCAAAGGCAACCTCGCGGCGGTGACCGAGCGGCGCGCGCTCGAAGCCGGCCTCGCCCGACCATCGACCGATGAAGAAGGCCGTCTCGCCCATGTGCTTGGCCTGTTGGTGCGCGAACGCCTGACGGGTGCAAAGCCGCCTGAAAGTGCGGTCGCGGCGGTCGAGAGCCAGCGCAAGTGGCTTGAAGAATCGGTCGGTCATCTCCTTGATACACTTGAAGCGAAGGTTGAGGACCAACGCGGCCTCGCGGTCATCAGCCGCACGATCATTTCCGAGCTGATCGGTGACGGTGAAGGCGACAAACGCGAGCGTGACGATGACGAAAGCCAGCCTGACGATGGGGATGGCGGCGCACCCGACAGCCCCGACGGGGAAGCTGGCGAGGATGAAGAGGGCGATGCTGACGGCGCCGAATCCTCCGATGACAGCGACGGCGAAACCGCCGAGGATGATGCTTCATCCGACGCCGCGATGGAAGAGGTGGACGACACCGAGGCCGAAGCCGGTGAAGGCAAACACGAGGGCAGTATCCCGTGGCGGCCGAACCGTCCGCTCGATCAGCTACCGGACGCGCCTTTCTACAAGGTCTTCACTGAAGAGTATGACGAGGTGCTGCGCGCTGAAGAACTGTGCGACACCGAAGAGCTCGAGCGGCTGAGGAAATATCTCGACCAGCAGATGGCGCATCTCTCGGGCGCGGTCTCCAAGCTCGCGAACCGGCTGCAACGGCGCTTGCTTGCGCAACAGCGCCGTCACTGGCAGTTCGACCTTGAGGAAGGCATTCTCGACGCCGGGCGCCTCGCGCGCGTGGTATCCAGTCCGATGAAGCCGCTCTCGTACAAGCTTGAGAGCGAGACCGAGTTCAAGGACACGGTGGTGACCTTGCTTCTCGATAACTCCGGCTCCATGCGTGGACGGCCCATCTCGATCGCGGCTATTTCCGCCGACATTCTCGCGCGCACGCTTGAGCGCTGTGGTGTGAAGGTGGAAATCCTCGGGTTTACCACCAAGGCATGGAAAGGCGGCCAGAGCCGCGAGAAATGGCTGCAGGCCGGCCGGCCCAAGGCGCCGGGCAGGCTCAATGACCTCCGCCACATCATCTATAAAACCGGCGATGCGCCGTGGCGGCGCGCGCGCCGCAACCTTGGCCTGATGATGCGCGAGGGCCTTCTCAAGGAAAATATCGACGGCGAGGCGCTGATGTGGGCGCACAACCGCTTGATGGCCCGCTCCGAAGAGCGCCGCATCCTCATGGTGATCTCGGACGGGGCACCGGTTGATGATAGTACCCTGAGCGTCAATTCGGGCGTCTATCTCGAGAACCACCTGCGCCAGGTTATTGGCTGGATTGAGGACCGGTCGCCGGTTGAGCTCATTGCCATCGGCATCGGCCACGACGTGACACGCTACTACAAGCGTGCCGTCACCATACTGGATGCCGAACAACTGGGCGGTGCGATGACTGAACAGTTGGCTTCGCTCTTTGAGGAAACGGTGCCGACCCCACGGCGCTTGCGCTGACGCCGATGGCCAGATACTCCCGCAAGCTGATTGTCCTGTTTGTGGCTTCGCTCGTGCTTGCGGGATTCGGTGCCTATCAGCATATCACCGGCAACAAGCCTGACCGCTCGCTGGCAGGTGAGATACCTGTGCAGGTTACTGCCACAGCGCTACCGCTCAACGAGCGGGATCCGTCGGCGCGCCGGGTGGGCGCCATGCGCTATCTGGCAGGCTGGGCGCTGACCGCTGACCACGCCAATTTTGGCGGCTTTTCCGGGCTTGTTGTCTCAAAAGACGGTCGGCTGACGGCGATCAGCGACCGCGGCGACTGGCTCGAAGCAGACCTTGACCTTGATGCGGCGAGCCCGCTTGCCAATGCCCGCATGCGCCCCTTCTCCGCAGATGCGACGGGACAAGAAAAAGCGGCCCTTGATTCCGAAAGTGTGATTGCAGTGGGTGATGGATTCCTCGTGGCATTCGAGGGCAAACACCGGCTGGTGGATGTGGCGGCGGACCGCACCACCGCGCCCTCGCCCCTCACGGCGCATATGGATTTCACCGGCGTTGCGGACAATAGCGGGCTTGAAGCCATTACCTTTGCCGGGGACTATCTGTTTGCCCTGCGTGAACGTGGGCTTGATGTGCAGGGGCGCTTGCGGGGCTGGCTGGTGAGCGCGGCGGGCAGCGAGCCTGTCTACTTCCGCCCGCCAGCCAACTATTCGCCGACCGACGCTGCCACAATGGCAAACGGCGATGTGCTTGTGCTCCTGAGGCGCTATTCACCGCTTGACGGCGTTTCCGCCAAGGTTGTGCGCCTGCGCGGCATGGACATCGTGCCTGGTGCAACGCTTGAAGGTGAGGAGCTCCTGCACCTCGAGCCACCCCACAGTGTTGATAACATGGAGGGGCTTGATGTGATCGAGCGTCCGGGCGAGCTGCCGGTTGTCGTGATGATCTCGGACGATAATTTCAGGGCCAGCCAGCGCACGCTCCTGCTTGCGTTTGTGCTCGAAAACTCCTAGTCAGTCGTCATGGAACGGGGAAAAAACACACAGGTCGCCGCCTGCCTTGCCCAGGCTGAAGCACTGCTTCTCGATGAAGAGGTGGAGCGCGCGCTTACACTTGTGGAAAAAGCGCTTGAGGTCCACGACCATGTAGGGCTGTGGCGTTTCAAGAAACGGCTGCTGATCATGCTGGGTGAGGAGGCGGAAGCCGCCGCCCTTATGGCGCGCATCCTGGATCTTGTCTATCGGCCCACACCGGGCGAACTGGCGCTTGTGGGTTCCGACCGCTCTGCTTTCACCAGCCTCAAGGACCAGAAGCTTCTGTACCTGCATGTACCGAAATGCGGCTCCACCACGGTGAAGGACATGCTTTACCATGTGCTGACCGGGCAAAGCGGGGAGGGCCATTCCCATACCTTGATGCAGCAGCAGGCACCGTACCGTTTCCTTGTGCGCGGGGCGCTCAGGGAGAATTTTGCAGACTGGTTCAAGTTTCTGGTCGTGCGTGACCCGATCGCGCGGCTGCGCTCCTACTATCGCTTCAACCTCTGTTTCACCAATGACCTTGCAAAGGAATTTGGTGCGCGGGACAGTTACCTCGGCCTCGCATTGCAGCCGGATTATCGTGAGTTCCTCCAGAAGCTGCCGCGCTACCGGCAGGTTTTCCGTACCCTGCGGGCCCATACCAATGCGCTTGCCGATATAGCGGGGGAGGACAGCGGGGTTTACGACTGGATCGGTTCGGTCCGCAATATGGCTGACTTGCGCGCCGCGCTGTCCGAGAAGACGGGCGTCGCGATCCCGGCGATCCACAATTTTCGCTCCAAGGATATGGCTACGTTCACGCCTGACGCCGCGCTTGAGGACAAAGTGCGCACGACTTATGCGCGCGACTATGAGGCCTTCGGGCAGTTTTTCTAAGACGTGCAAAAGCAAAACGCCGCGGCATTTCTGCCACGGCGTTTGTCGAAACTTGCGCTCAAACCTCCGGGGAGGTTTTGCCCTTAGGCGTTAGCAGCCTGTTTCTTCTTGATTTCCCGTTTCAGCTTCTGCGCGCCAGCCGACAGGTCAGCGTCACGAGCTTTGAGGAGGAAGTTATCAAGACCGTCATTGTGCTCAACAGAGCGCAGTGCGTGGGTCGAGATACGCAGGGTCACAGAGCGGCCCAGCGTGTCAGAAATCAGGGTTGCTTTGGTCAGGTTCGGCAGGAAGCGACGACGGGTTTTGTTATGTGCGTGGGACACATTGTTACCAGTCATTACGCCTTTGCCAGTCAGTTCACATACGCGCGACATGTTCGTTATCCTTGTTTTTCTGCTCAGGGTTGCCCCCGGGAATCTTTATGATCCATGTTCGCTAAAGACCGTCATTGGGCAATAGCTGGCGCGGTAGGTAGACGATTCGTCCCCACCGGTCAAGCGTTTTGACTCTCCAAGTGCAGCATTTGTGCGGCTTTGCGGCTTTCTAGAGCTCCCGGTTCAGGCTTTCAAGGAGCACTGCACGGTTGGCGTCGAAATTGGCGCTGCGTTCGAGCAGGCGTCCCACGCCAATAAGCTGGTTCTCGCGGAACATGTTGCCCCAAAGCGTAAAGCCGTATGGCACACGCCGCTCGAACCCAAGTTTCTTGTCGTCCTCGCCGGTCAGCGGGAAGGTCTGGCGCTTGAGCAGCCCAAGCGGCAAGGTCAGGCTCGGGTGGCCGGTGTAATTGGTGATCACCAGCATGTCACCGGCGAAATTGGGGCAGGCAATCAGGTCCACCTGCTCATAAATGCCGTGCATCATCTCCATTACCTGACGGCGGAAGCGGTCCAGCTGCACATATTCGATGGCACTGTGGAAACGCGCGGCACGCAAGGTGTTGGGCCATGCCTTGTCGCCCTGCCATACCAGTGTGTCGTCCTCATTCGACAGCGTGAGTTCTTCAAAGGCCGCCGCGGCTTCTACCTCGACGGTCGAGAGCAGGGTCGAATAGGGCAGTTTGGGCAGCGAAATTTCCGTCAGTGTGAAGCCCATGGCCTTGAGGTGATCCAGCACCTGCCGGTCAAGGTCGGTCGCACCTTTGCCGGTGAACCACGCGGGGTCATAGCCGATGCGCAGGTCTGCCGCCCCCGCGGTGGTGCCGTCATAGGCAAAACCCCAGTTGAGCGAGCCGGGGTCACCTTCGTCATGGCCGTTGATGGCGGCAAGCACCAGCGCGGTATCTTCAACCGTGCGGCAGATGGGACCGATCTTGTCGAGTGACCAGCAAAGCGCCATCGCACCCGTGCGCGGTACACGGCCAAAGGTGGGCCTGAGGCCCGTGGCGCCACAGCGTGTGGACGGTGAGACGATCGAACCCATGGTCTCGGTCCCGATGGCGAAGCTACAGAGCGCGGAGACGGTCGCGGCTGCGGAGCCCGCGCTTGACCCTGACGCACCCTCATCGAGGTTCCACGGGTTGCGGGCCACGCCGCCAAACCAGAGATCACCGTAGGCAAGCGCGCCAAGAGCTACTTTACCAAGGAGCACGGCGCCAGCGTCACGCAGCCGCTTGGTCACGGCTGCATCGTCTTCTGCCACACGCTCCTTATAGGGTGTGGCACCCCATGTGGTGCGGATGCCTTTGGTATCAATGATGTCCTTCAAGCCATAAGGGATGCCGTGCAGTGGCCCGCGGTAGCGGCCGGAGCGGATTTCAACATCCGCTTCATAGGCCTGCTCCCGCGCGAGTTTTTCGGTCACGGTGATGAAGCTGTTGAGCTTGCTGTCATACTTCTTGATGCGGCTGAGGTAGATGTCCGTGAGGCGGCTTGAGGTCAAAAGCCCGTTCTTGATCCAGTAGGCCTGCGCGCTCACGGGGGCGAAGGCGATGGCTTCATCGCCCGGCACAGGGCCTGGTGCTTCAGCCGCCAGTTTCACTACGTTTGCCTGCGCTGCATAGGCCTTGCCGGGCAAGCGCGGGTCGAACGCCATCGCGGGCGCATCCGAGTTCCTGAGTTGGACGCCAGCACGCCGCCGCCGCAGCCGGTCCAGCATGTCCTCAAGCTCGTCAAGGATCATGGCGCGTTCGTCAGGTGTATAGTGCACCCCGGCGATACGTTCGGCGACCGCCAGATCAGCCGGGGATTTAACCGGCGGGTTCGGGCTTTCGGGCACATAGGCATAGGCCGCGCGCGCGGCCGCAATCCCGCCTAATATGCCTGCACCCTTAAGGATTTGCCGTCTGTCCAAACCACGTTTTGCCATACACGCTCCCGTTTAATTTTGATTATAGGGTTTCACTTTCGGCCGGGGAACCGTTATCTAAAACTTTACTGTTTGCTCTCTGTTAGGCGTTTTTATGGCTGGCATCATCAAGGCGGTTCTTGGCCCCACCAATACGGGTAAAACCCACTATGCGGTGGAGCGTATGATGGGCTATGCCTCCGGTATCATGGGCTTCCCGCTGCGCCTGCTCGCGCGGGAAGTTTACGACCGCGTGGTCGCCGTGAAGGGCAAGAACCAGGTCGCGCTGGTGACCGGCGAGGAACGCATTGTACCCAAGGGCGCGCGTTATTTCCTCTGTACCGCCGAGGCCATGCCGCGCCATGCGGTGGCGGATTTTATCGCGCTTGATGAAATCCAGATGGCGGCAGACCCCCAGCGCGGGCATATTTTCACCGAACATCTTCTGCACAGTCGTGGCACACACGAGACGCTCCTCCTCGGCGCGGACACCATGCGCGAGATCATCCGCCGCCTGATCCCGGAGGCGGAGATTATCTCCCGCCCGCGTTTCTCGGAACTGAAGGCCGTGCGCGCGAACAAACTGTCGCGCCTGCCGCGCCGCAGTGCTGTTGTGGGTTTCTCAAGCGCTGATGTCTACGGCATGGCGGAGCTGATCCGCCGCCAAAAAGGGGGTGCTGCGATTGTGATGGGCGCGCTCTCGCCCCGCACACGCAATGCACAGGTTGAGATGTACGCATCAGGCGAGGTGGACCATCTGGTTGCGACCGACGCCATTGGCATGGGCCTCAACCTCGATATCG